>Ga0207774_100082_pt1 | contig 91351 bp, 87 predicted proteins | sample TtaePargueraPR_13_FD_187754 | JGI IMG/M metagenome (GOLD analysis project Ga0207774, IMG submission 187754) | Aerobic enrichment media microbial communities from Bioluminiscent Bay, La Parguera, Puerto Rico - Tt and M2 (2) (SPAdes) | ecosystem: Environmental > Aquatic > Marine > Unclassified ... | reverse complement strand
GTCAACGCCGCGATCAACATCAAGGCCGCCGGGCAGGCGGACTTCAACGACCGTGGAGCGCGGGTAGGACCGGGACCCGTCCCGGCACCGCGCGGTGAAACGGTAACCCACCAGAACACTGCGCGTGACACGCGCAGCGTGGCTGGAATCGCCGCCGTTTAGGGCGGCGAGGATGTCAAGAGTACGGCACCGACCACTCCACGGTGATCAACCCGGCTGGCTCGCCGTCGTACCGGACCTACTCGGACGCCATCGGCCGCACCGTCCGGGTCGACACGTTCACCGACGCCGCGCGCACCGAGTTCACCACCATGCGGTACGGCTACCACCCGCGCGGCCAGCTGGCGTCGGCCACCCACTCCGCCGACCCGGACCGCCCGTGGACCTGGAGCTACGACCAGCGTGGCCGGCTCGTCACCGCCAACGACCCGGACTCCGGCAGCACGACGCTGACGTACGACCACCGGGACCGGCCGCTGACCTCGACGAACGCGCGTGGCGTGACGGTGTGGAACGGTTACGACGAGCTGTCCCGGCCGACGCAGCAGCGGCTCGACGGGCCGGGCGGGACGTTGCTGGCCGAGTACGGCTACGACACCGCGCCGGGTGGCATCGGGCTGCCGGCGGCCGCGACCCGCTACACCGACGGGTTGGCGTACACGCAGCAGGTCGGTGGTTACACCGACGACTACCAGCCGACGTCGACGACGTTGACGTTGCCGCAGTCGGTCGCCGACATGTGGGGTCTGGCGGAGTCCTACACGTACGGCTACGCGTACACCGACACCGGGCTGCCGGCGTCGGTCGACCTGCCGGCGGTCGGTCGGATGCCGGCCGAGCAGATGCTGGTCCGGTACACGGCCGACGGGTTGCCGCTGTCGGTGTCCGGGCAGGACTGGTACGGCGCGGAGACGGTCTACTCGCCGTACGGGCAGGTGCTCCGGTCGACGTTGGGCGCTCAGCCGCACCGGGTGTGGACGACGGCGTCGTACGACGACGCCAGTGGCGCGTTGACCGATCAGCGGGTGTTCCGGGAGCAGACCGGTGATCAGACGATCGTCGGCGGGAACCTGGTGTCGCACCGGTCGTACGGCTACGACGCGGCCGGTAACGTCACCGCGATCCGGGAGCACGCGGCCGGTATTCAGGAGCGGCAGTGTTTCGGCTATGACCCGCTGGGCCAGCTGACCGAGGCGTGGACGGCGGCCGACCAGACCTCGTGCGCGGTGGCGCCGGCTGCCGCGTCGGTGGCGGCGGGTCCGGACGGGGCCGGCTACTGGCAGCGGTACTCCTATGACCTGCTCGGTAACCGGTCGGAGCTGGTGGAGAAGGACCTCGGTGGTGACAGCGGGAAGGACGCGACGACGACGTACGGCTACGGCGGCGCGGACGGGTCGCAGCCGCGGACGTTGACGTCGGTCCGTAAGGAGTATGTGACGCCGGCGGGTGCGCAGGTGACCGCAGAAGCCGAGCGGTTGTACGAGGCAACCGGTGAGACGCGGTCTGTGCAGTCGGTGCCTTCCGGTGACGTGCAGGAGCTGACCTGGACCTACGACGGTCAGGTGGAGCGGATCGCCGGTCAGGGCGGTGGTGGCGGGACCGCCTATGTGGGTGTGGTGGGTAAGTGTCTGGATCTGCAGGCGGGGTTCGCGGTCTCCGGTCAGCAGGTGCAGTTGTACGAGTGCAACGGCACGACGGCGCAGCGGTGGTCGTTCACGGTGGTGGACGGGCAGCCGGATTCCGACTTGGGCACGTTGCGGGTGTACGACGACTGGTGTGTCCAGCCGGACGGGGACACGGCGGGTTCGCTGGTGCAGTTGCAACCCTGTGACGGTACGGCCGTTCAGCGGTTGACCCGTACGGCGGCCGGGCAGTTGCGGCACACCGGGTCCGGTCTGTGTCTGGCGGTCGATGGCGGTGCGACCGCGAACTCGACGCCGGTCGTGTTGGCCGTGTGTGATGCTGCCGCGACCGGTCAGGTGTGGTCGGCGCAGGACGAGACCCGGCACGTCTACGGTCCGGACGGGGCGCGGTTGCTGACCGTGCAGGACCGGCGGGCGACGCTGCACCTGGCCGACGCGGTGGTCACGGTGGCCGCTGGTGGGGTGAACGTCAACAGTCAGCGCAGCTACGCGGTGCCGGGTGGCAGCATGCTGCGGTACGCCTACGGCTCGGCGTCGGTCCAGTTGGCGGCGGTCGCGACCGATCATCAGGGCAGCCCGTACGCGGAGGTCGGTTCGACCCTGGCGGGGATGCCGGTACGGATCCTGAAGCGGGATCCGTTCGGTAACCCCCGCGCGGTCGACGTGCTGGCCACGAATCTGAAGACCCGGGCCGGGTTCCTCGGCGCGACCCCGGACGAGGCGTCCGGCTACACCCCGTTGGGTGCCCGCCTGTACGACCCGGTGGTGGGCCGGTTCCTGTCCGCCGACCCGGTCCTCGATCTGGCCGACCCGTTGCAGTCCAACGGCTACGCGTACGCGCACAACAACCCGGTCACCCACGCCGACCCGTCAGGTCTGTCGATCAGCCTCACCGCGTCGGAGCGGGCGGCGGCGTTGGCCGGTGCGGGTCTGTCCACCGCCCAGGTCGCCCAGGCCCAGTCAGCCGCCGGCCGGTCCATGACGTCGGTCATCCTGTCGGTGGCCTGGGACGTGCTCAAGGAGTTCATCGGCCTCAACGCCGCGCTGGGCTGCTTCGGCGGCGACGTGTGGTCCTGCGTCGACCTGGTCACCGAGTTCGTGCCCGCCATCAAACTGTTCAAAGCGTTCGGCCGGATCGTCAAGGCCGTCGAACGCACCTTCTCCGCGATCAGGGCCTGGCAGAAAGCGAAAGCCGCCGCCCAGGCGGTGCTGCGGGCGGCCCGCGCCGCCGAGACCGTCGCGTTGAACGCGAAGAAGGCGGCGGCCGAGCGGGCGAAACGCGCCGCGCAGGCCGCCGCGAAGAAAGCCGCCGACAAGGCCAACACCACCAGCAACAAAGCTGTCAACGCGTCGAAGAAGACCGGCAACCCCGTCCAGAAACAGGCCCAGGCCAAAACCAACCCCAAAGCCTCCACCGCCGGCAGCAGCGGGGACGGGGGCAAAGCCAGCGGAGGCGGCGGGAGCGGGGGCAAAGCCAGCTCCAAACCCGGCGGCAACACCGGCGCCAGCACCCGCTCCAACGCAGGATCCAGCGGCGGCGGAGACAAACCCGCCAACAGCTGTCTCAACAACAGCTTCACCCCCGGCACCAAGGTCCTGATGGCCGACGGCACCACCACGCCGATCGAGCAGGTCAAGCCCGGTGACAAGGTCACCGCCACCGACCCCGAGACCGGCACCACCAGCATCGAGACCGTCACCGCCACCATCACCGGCGACGGCGTCAAACACCTCGTCACCATCACCATCGAAACCGACGGCCAGCACGGCTCGGAGACCGCCCAGGTCACCGCCACCGACGGACACCCCTTCTGGGTCCCCGAACTCGACGAGTGGATCGACGCCACCGACCTGCAACCCGGCCAATGGCTCCACACCAGCTCCGGCACCTGGGTACAGATCACCGCCATCCAACGCAGGACCGTCCCGCGAGCCGTCGTCCACAACCTCACCATCAGCCACGTCCACACCTACCATGTAGTAGCCGGCAACACGACAGTCCTCGTCCACAACTGCGGCGACAGCACGAACAGTCATCTATCAGACCTTCCGGTGCATCCCGATGTCAATAAGTTCAACGTTCGGGCTGGCGAGCTGGTCAACAATAGATTCGAAACGCACGCGCTGAATCCGCACCAAATGAATGGTGGTGAGGTTGCCGGGCACGGCGGTGTCAGAAATCTCACGAACGACGAGCTTATTATCCCGGGTGGCCCGCAAGGTAACGACCCAATCAGAGGTGCACGTGATTGGGGTCCAGGAGACTGTGGGTGTTATCCTGCGTCTCGCGTGTACATCACAGGCGGTCACCACCGAACGGCCGAGATTGCGAGAAGGGTAAGAGCAGGGGTCATGTCGCCAGATACCTTAATCGAGTTTGTGATTTCACCTCCATGATGATGTCATTCAAATATCTGATCAGTGGCGAGCAGCGGTTCGTTGTTGTAGTTATTGCTGGTGAAGCCGCTGCCACCACTCGGCTGTGGGTCTGCTTGGTGTCAGACAATCCGACGGTCGGAAGCGGTTGGGTCGGCTGCTGGAGTAGTGGCACGGGGAAGGTGGAAACGGCACATTCCCTCGGACGTTTTCTCGAGGAAATTAATGCGGAAGTGGTGCGTGTGGGGCGAACAGGTCCGTTTGGCACCTACCTCGACGATCATCTCTTCTTCGACGGGTGGGATGCCTGGGGAAGCGGAATTCCGGCACCGATAGAAAATCTGTTGCCGGTCGATGTGCTGGCGGGCGCGGAAAGCTGTCGGTCGAGTGACGAACTTGTAGGTAGACTGTTTAACAGAGAAATGCGAACCGGCGATTCTTATGAGTAACGGAAAGATTCACGCGCGTGCCGGGTGGGTGTTTCGGTGAGGTGCCTGCCGGGCCTCTGACATTTCCTCCCTCGGGACTCCACGCATTCATCGATTTTGTCATGCTCGCCGAGGCGGGGATGCGGGTGACGCCCTCCGATTTTCCACCGGTTGGTAGCGTGATCGAAGCAGTGGCGATCGACTTTATGCCGTGGGGCGAACTGCGGCTACAGCGGTTGAATAGCTGGGGTCTGTAGTTGTCATGGTGGTTCCGGTTCGAGGGTGAGTCCGGTCTGGGCGAGGAAGCCGGGTATCAGCTCTGGCCGGTACTGGATGCGTTTGAGCCGGTTGCGGATGATCGCGGAGAGGTGGTCCACGCCATCGACGGCGAGGTTGCCCAGGCCGGCTTTCACCGTCGACCACAGACTCTCGACGGGGTTGAGGTCCGGGGCGTACGCGGGTAGCTGGACCACGGTCAGCCACCGGTGACGGGCGGCGGTCAGGCGACGCATCGTAGTGCTGGTGTGGGTGTTGACCCCGTCCCAGATCAGGATGATCGGGGCGTGGAGTTGGTGGTGCGCGGCGGTGATCAGGGCTGCGTAGTCGTCCTCGGACAGGCTGCGGCGTTCACCGGTGCGGTTGCGGTGCACTCGGAGCCGGTAGAAGACGTGGCCGCGCCGGCCGGGTTTGAGGCAGACCAGGCCGGCGATGGAGACCCGGCCCGAGCCCTTGCCGTTGACCCGCACGACGGGTGTGTGTCCTCTGCGGGCCCAGGTGGTGGCCCGTGGTGGTCGCAGGGTCTGTCCGGCTTCGTCCTCGAAGACGATCCACGCCCCGGTCGTCGCCGCTAGCCTCGTACCTTGGCCCAGGTCGTGGCCCGCCAGGCGGCGATAGCGTCTTCGTCGCGCTGGACCGCCCGATGTGCGGGGACCTGCGGGGTGTATCCGATGCGGTGCAGCAGGTAGGACACCCCGCGCAGGGTGTAGGAGGTGTGGAACAGCCGGCCGATGAGCGTGGCGACCCGGGCGAGGGTCCAGCGTTGGTCCTCGCTCCAGCCGTGCGAGGCTGGGCCGAGGTCCAGCTCGGCGCGTAGTCGCAGCAGCTGGTCGGGTGCGAGCCGGCAGGTGGTTCCGCCGGGTCCGGTCGAGGCGAGGGCGGTCATCCCGCCGGTATGCCAGCGGCGTCGCCACTGGTAGGCCGATTTCGTCGAAACTCGCAGCCGGGCCGCGACCTCGGTCGCGGGCACACCGGCGGCGAACATCCGCGCCGCCTGCATCCGTATCTCTTCCCGCTTGGCCCGCCCGCCGGCGGACAGACCACCACTATCGGCGTACCTCATACCTCCGGCATAGACCGGCCACCGTCGATGGTCACGCCGACACGCCGCCTGTGATCAACCAGACCCGAACCGCCCAACAGACCCCAGCCATTCAACCGCTGTATCTGCCCGCCAGTCCTCAATCTCGAGGCAGCGAGAATTGGAATAGGTGCGCGGTCGATAGACAAGACATTCATCAGGTGGCGATGAGGTTTTTGGTGTCGTTGCAGAATCGGCGGACGGCGGGGTGCGCCGGTAGGGGCCGAGTGCGCCGACGAGGTTGCGGACGTGTTTGATGCACCTGGCGGAGGTGACCTGCCCGGTGAGGGTCTGGACGGCCTGGTCGCCGAGGGCGAGTGCCTTGTCCAGTTCGGGTTGGTCCTGCCGGACGTAGGTGGTGGCGAGCAGGGCGTTGCGTAGTGCTCCTTCGCGGTGTACTCGTCGTTTTGGAGTCGTAGCGCGGCTCGGAGGTGTTCGCGGGCGCGGGTCCAGTCTTCGAGTTTGACGTAGCAGTAGCCGGCCTGGGCGTGGGCCTGCGCTTCGTTGATCCAGTACGCCCAGCCGGGGTCGCCGTGTTCCGGACGTTCGTCGGTGAGCCGGTCGAAGGCGCTGTCGAGCGCACGGCGGGTGTCGGTGACGGCGTGGTTGTTGGCGTACGCCTCGGCGGCGCGCAGGTCGAGGATCGTGCCGACTTTCGGGCTGGTGGCGGGGTAGCTGGCCCGCGCGGTCTCGGCGAGGGTGATCGACTGCCGGAGTTGGCCGAGGTCCTTGGCCTGGCAGGACATGAAGCCGAGGATGTTCGCGCCGAGGCCGCGGTCACCGGCGGCGTGGGCCTGGTAGAGGCCGGCGATCCAGAACCGTTGGGCCTGGCTGTGGTTGCCGTCGTCGAACGACAGCCAGCCGGCGAGGCGCATCAGTTCACCGGCGGTGCCGTGCAGACGCCGCCCGACCGAGTCGGTGTAGCGGCGGTCGCGTAGCACCGCGACCACGGTTGCCAGGTGCTGACGGACTAGGCCGAGTGTCTGCCCGCTGCCGAGGTGGTCGTCCATCCGCCGCAGACTCGCGGTGACGGCGTCGAGGTGGTCGACGACCTCACCGGACAGCGGCCGGCCGGTCGTCGAGGCGACGTCCGACGGCTGCTGGACGATGATCCACTCGTGTGCCGGTGACGTCAGCGCGGAGACGAGCAGGGTCAGGTAGATCCGTCGGCGCATGCCGCCTCCCGACTCGGCAACCATCATCGGCCGTGACTGACGCAGTTGGTGCGCTCGTGGCGGCCCGTGTTGAAAGCCGCCACGAGCAGGGGGAGCCAGGGGTTACGGGCGGGCGCCGTCGGACTTGAGGGTGGTGGTGAAGGTGGTCCAGGCGGTGGGGTCGAAGGTCAGCGTGCCGGCGGTGGGGGCTTTGGAGTCGCGTACGTCGATCTGGGTGCCCCGGTCGCGGACCTCGACGCACTGGCCGTTGTTGCCGGACCGGCTCGACGTGCGCCAGGTGTTACGTTCCATCCTCGCTCAGCTCCTTGATCAGCTTGACCGACTCGGCCGGCGACCTTGCCAGCATGCTGAGATTGTCGTACGCCGCCGAGATCCGCGCCAGGTCACGGGTTGACTCAAGGAACAGCTCGCCGGCCAGGGTCTCGATGTAGCCGAGCGGTGGATCGTCCCGCTCGAAGCTGAGCAGAGCGAAGCCGCTGGTGATGGCCAGGTGTGCGCCGGCTTCGAAGCGCAGCACCTGGATCGTGACGTTGGGCAACTCGCTGAGCGTGACCAGGTGGGAGAGTTGGTCGCGCAGCACGTCCGGGCCGCCGACCTCGGTACGCAGCGCCGCCTCGGACAGGATCGCCTTGAGCCGCAGCGGTGTCGGTTGCCGGTGCAGCACCTCCTGTCGGGTCATCCGGGTGGCGACTCGCTGGTTGACCGTGTCCGGGTCGACCTCCCGACCGATGATGTTGACCTCGCGGGCGTAGCGCTCGGTCTGGAGTAGACCGGGCACCAGCGTCGGCTCGTAGTTCTTGAGCTCGACGGCTTCGGTCTCGTAGGCGATGTACGTCGCGTACTTGCCGCCGACGCGCTGCCACCAGCCGTCCTCGCGCAGGTCGCGGGCCTGGGCCAGCAGCGACGAGCCGGGCTCGGCGTCGAGCGGGACGCCGTAGGCGACGAGCAGCTCCATGACGTCACCAGCTCGTGGCTTGATCTCGCCGGACTCGATCCGGCTGATCCGCGACGACGAGCAGCGGACCGACTTGGCGACTTCCTCGCCGGTCAGGCCCTTGGCTTCACGGAGCTTGCGCAGATCGCGGCCGAGTCGCCGGGAGCGTGGAGTGGCTGGGGCAAATCGAGGCATGGCCATGATTCTGCACGACCGTTGCTCATCTGTCTGCCCCTAAGGACATGCTTCTGTTCATTGATCATGAACGTAGGCTTGCCATGCATCAAGTGATGCTGCAATCTGTAGTCGATACGCCACGGATCAGCCCCGCAGGGTGTGTCGCTGCGGCAACGCGGCGACCCCTCGGGGGTCAGGGCGTGGCAACGCTCCGACCCGCCGGCCCCGCCAGAAGGTGAGAGTGCTCGTGATCGCCAGACTGCTACCGATCGTCTTCGCCGGCCTGATGCCCGGCTTCCTCCTCGGCCTGTTCGCGTTCCGGGTCAAGTCCCGGTGGTGCCCGCGCTGCGGGGCGACCACCGAGGAGATCCACCGGAGCATGCACCGATGACCGCGCCCGGCCGCCACCGCATCGCCGACCAGCCCATCGGCCGGCGGATCGCCCAACTCCGCGCCCGGCGTGGCCTCACCCAGCAGGTCTTCGCCGACCGCATCGGCAAATCCCACTCCTGGGTCGACAAGGTCGAACGCGGCATCCGATCCCTCGACCGCATCTCCGTCGTCCACACCGTCGCCGCCGTCCTCGGCGTCACCCCCGAGGTCATCCTCGGCCCCACCACGGCCAGCCGACCCGAACCCGCCACCGACACCACCACGGCCGCCGTCGAACACCTGCGCACCGCCCTCGCCCGCTACGACACCCCCACCCCCGACCAACCCACACCGCCCGCCGACGACCTGCACCACCGCATCCAGTACGCCCACACCGCCTACCAGCACGCCCACTACCCACAACTACTCCGCACGCTGCCCGACCTGCTCACCCACACCCGCCACACCACCACCAGCGACGCCCCACCCGACACCGCGTACCTGCTCACCCGGGTCTACCGACTCACCGCCCACCTTCTGACCAAACTCGCCGAACCCCACCTCGCCTGGCTCGCCGCCGACCGCGCCATCGCCACCGCCAACGGCCACCCCCGACACACCGCCGCAGCCGCCATCGCCCTCACCCAGGCACTCCGCGCCCTGCACCGACCCACCCTCGCCACGCAGGCCGCACTCACCGCCGTACCACTCATCACGCCGGCCACGACCGACCACCCGGCACCGGACGACCAGGCCCTCGCCGGCACCCTGCTCATCGAAGCCGCCCTCGCCGCCGCCACCGGCAACGACCCCGCCACCGCCCACCAGCTCACCGACCACGCCGACACACTCGCCGCCACCATGAGCCACCACCAGCGGCGCCCCGACCACGGCGACACAACCACCGCCTTCGGGCCGACCACGGTCAAGCTCGCCCGCGCCCACCTCGCCGCCGCCCTCGGCGACCCACACCAGGCCATCACCCACCACCAGCACGCCACCGCCGGTCACGGCTGGCGCCAGCTACCCGCCGAACACCGCGCCGCTCACCTGATCGACATCACCCGCGCCTACCTCGACACCGGCAACCCCACCGCCGCCGCCCGCGCCATCATCGCCGCCGACCAGATCGCCCCCGCCGAAACCCGCACCCGACCCACCGCCCACACCGTCGTCGCCACGCTCCTACGGACCGCACCCACCCCCGGCCTGACCCGCCTCGCCACCACCATCGGCCTCACCCCGCGAACGTGACCAGCCGGCTGCTGGACCGCGTCTCCCTGTGAAGTGCTCGAAATTTGGCAGCTCGGTTGCTCAAATTTTGGTATCCGCACTTCTCGAATAGTGGTAGTTTCACCTCCTGGGATTCGGTACTTCATTGCTACGGAGGGGGCCAGGGTGCTGGAACCACTCGCCGGGATCGCGCAGCGGCGAGTCTCTGCGCTGCTCGATGACCTGCTCCGGGTGGAGCCGGTCATCGCCCTGCACGGCCCTCGCTCCGTTGGCAAGTCCACGGTCCTACGCGCGCTCGCCGACCGGCATGGGGTCCCCGTACTGGACCTGGACGAGTTGGGCATTCGCGACGCGGTGGTGGCCAACCCGCAGACAGCCGTCACGACGCCGGGCCTGCTCTGCGTGGACGAGTATCAGCATGCCCCGCAGATCCTCGACGCGTTGAAGGCTCGACTCAACCGCGAAGGCAGCCTTCCGGGTACCGCCGCGCTGACCGGGTCGACCCGCCAGGACGCGCTGCCCCGCACCGCGCAGGCACTCACCGGCCGCCTGCACACCATGACGATCTGGCCCCTGTCACAAGGAGAGATCAGCGGCGTCCATGAGGATTTCCTGCCGGCACTTCGCGCAGCGCCCGACGCGACCGTCGTAGCCCGGCCAGCGTCGACGACCACCCGGACGGAGTACGTTGATCGACTCTGCGCTGGAGGGTTCCCCCTGGCCCTGCGCCGCACAGGCCCCGCGCGCGACCGTTGGTTCGACGACTACGTCCGCCAGTCGCTGGAGCGCGATGCCATCGAGCTTGTCCGGGTACGTCAGCGCAGCATGCTGCGCGAGCTGCTGGGTCGACTGGCTGGAAGAACCGGGCAGGTACTCAACCTCACCAGCGCGTCCCAGGGCCTCGCAGGTGAGCGCAAGACCATCGAAGGCTACGTCCGCCTCCTCGAAGACCTATTTCTCATCGACCGACTTCCTGCTTGGGGTACGACGCTACGCGCGCGAGCCGCAGCATCACCGAAGGTGCATGTCGTCGACACCGGGGTGGCCGCCCGGCTGATGCGAGTCTCTCCCGCCAAACTCGCCACACTCGACCCGGCCGCCTTGACGGAGTTCGGGCACCTTCTCGAGAGCTTCGTCGTCGGCGAGCTCCGCAAGCAGGCCTCCTGGCTTGACGAAAACGTAACTACGGGGCACTGGCGCACCTACGACGGCGGCGAGGTCGACTACGTCATCGAGTTCGACGACGGCAGGGTCCTTGCGTTCGAAGTCAAGGCGAACGAACGCGTCGCGGGCGCAGACCTCAAAGGCCTCCGAGCGCTACGAGACGCACTCGGCGACAGGTTCATCGCCGGCGTGGCGTTCAGCACCGGACAACGCTCGTTCACCTACGAAGACCGCATTCACATCATGCCCGTCGACCGACTCTGGACACCTATCAGCGGCTACCTCACGCTGACGCGGTGATGGGGTGCGGGTCAGGCGATCGCGGCGATGGCGCCGTCGTCGAAGTAGATGGCCTGGTGAAGCCGGCCACCGAGCGCGGCGGCGTAGCGGGCGACGACATCCTGTCCGGAGATCTTGCCCTGTTCGATCTGGGAAACTCGGCCCTTGGTGACGCCCATCCGGTCGGCGACCTGTTGCTGGGTCAGGCCTCGGGCCTTGCGTACCTCGGCGAGGCGGTGCCCGACGACGGTGGCCAGCAGTTCCCGCTTGCCGGCTTCGACCGCCTCCTCGCCGCCGGCCCGTTCGACATAGGCACTCCGGACGTCGCTCCAGCGCGTGTAGCTCGTCACGGCCTCACCTCCTGCATGGCACCTTCTCCTCGATCGATCTCGCAGCTGGGCAGACTCCACCACTGATCTGCTGTCAGCTTCGTCAGGCAGCGGCGTCGCGGGGCTCGAAGCCGACCTTCAGGCTCACTCCCAGCGCCGCTGCCAGTCGCTCCAGCACCACGAGTGTCGGCACGGTCCCGCCAGCCTCGAACCGGGCCACCGCAGACTGCGTCATCCCCGACGCCGTGGCCAGCTGCGTCTGACTCCAACCGCGACGCTCGCGCAGCTCACGCACCGAACGACCGAGCTCGAACGCCAACCGCGCCGCCTCGTACGCCTCAGCTGCGCCGGGCTCAGCCAACCGCCGCTCCCGCATCGCAGCCCAACCGCCACCCTCACCCATGGCTAGACCTCCTCCTTGCCCTCAACCTGGTGTGCCTCGTCGATGCACCGCGCCAGCGCCTGACGCGCCCGGTCGATCTCCCGCTCCTCGCGCATCCGGGTCTTGAAGAAGACCGTCAGCAAGATGATCCGCCTTCCCGACCCGATCCAGTAGGTGACCCTTACCGCGTGCTGCTCAAGGTGGAACCGCAACTCACGGAGCTTCCGATCGAGCTGCTTCGTGTAAGGCTCGCCCAGTAGCGGCCCCTGCTCGGCCAGCAGGTCGACGTAGAACGCGGCTCGGGCGAACAGGGCACTCGGCAGACTCTCCAACCACTTCTCTACTTCCGGCTCCAGCTCCACGACACCCCAGGGCATAGCATAGATGTTATAGCAGCACGGCGGCCACAGCTGGCCCGACGTCAGCTTGACTGCGCGACCCACTTGACGCATTCCGTTATGGGAATATGATGACTGGCGTGGCACGAGCAGCGACGACGTCGGACGTCTTCAACGCGATCGCCGAGCCGCAGCGCCGGGACATCCTGGCGCTGCTGCGGGCGGGCGAGTGGCCGGTGACCGACCTGGCCCGGGAGCTGGGGATGAGCCAGCCACGGGCGTCCAAGCACCTGCGGGTGCTCCGGGAGGTGGGGCTGGTGCGGGTCCGCGAGTCGGGCAAGCAGCGCCTCTACGGCCTGGACGCCGGCGGCCTGCGGCCGATCCACGAGTGGGTCGGCGGGTTCGAGGAGTTCTGGAACGGCAGTTTCGACCGGCTGGACAGCTACGTGCAGGACCTCAAGCAGACACGACAGGAGCAGTGACCGATGGCAGGAGCAGAGCGAGAAACATCGGCGGAGCCGGCGACGGCCGACCGGGAGATCGTGATCTCCCGGGTCATCGACGCCCCACCGGAGCTGGTGTTCGAGGCGTTCACCGAGGTCCGGCACCTGTCACGGTGGTGGGGTCCGGAGGGGTTCAGCACCACCACGCGCTCCTTCGAGTTCCGGGTCGGCGGCGAGTGGGACTTCGTGATGCACGGCCCGGACGGCACCAACTACTCCGAATGGATCACCTGGACCGAGATCGTCCCACCGCAGCGGATCGCCCTGCTGCACGGCGAGTCCCGCGACGACCCGAACGCCTTCGAGTCGACTCTGGCCTTCGCACCGGACGGCGCGGCGACCCGGATCGTGATGTGTACCGTCTTCCCCACCAGGGAGCTGCGCGACCAGGCCGTGGAGAAGTACCACGCGATCGAGGGCGGCGAGCAGACGTTGAGCAACCTGGCGGCCTACGTCGCCGAACTCGCCCAGCGGCAGGAGGAGGGTCGCTGATGGCCGGCAGGCGCACACCCCGGCAGCAGGGCAGCACCGGTCGAATGTAACTCGAAATGTAACCAGAGTCGTGGAATGTAAGTGGCCGGGAGTTACATTTGGCTGCTGGCAGAATATCCTGCTCATGGTGTTTGCTGCGCGCCGAGCCTGCACGGAGGCGACCACAACGAGGCCCAGCGTGGCTTGGCGTTGCGGCTCGACAGGGCGACTGCTGACGACGGCCTGCTCGACGTGCTCCGCAAAGGAGTCAGGGCCACGGGGTGCGGATCCGGCTCGCCTACTGCCGTGCGTCGTTCGTGGAGTCCGACGCGATCCTGACGACTGCCGCAGCAACCGGCTCACCATGGTCCGCGACCCCACCGAGCTGATCTTCGCCCACCGGGCCACAAGGCCGGATCACCGCCGCCGCTAGGCGCTACCCCGGGGCACGCCCGGCGGCTATCGGCCGGAACGTCACGGGGTTGCGGTGCGTCATCGGTTATGACTAATGTGCGCTGTCCTCTGTAACCCTCTCAGCTGATCCGCTGCTTCGACAATCCATCGGGGGAAACCGCAGCATGCCCAGAATGACAGTTTCCGGCCGGCTCGCCGCCGGCTGCGCGGCCACCAGCCTGGCCGCTCTTTCGATCGCCACCCCGGCACAGGCCGTGGAGACCGACGAGATCGCCTGGGTCTCGCCGTTCATCCAGTACGTGACCAACATCGGGATGGACGCGACCACACCGAAGCCGATCGAGATCACCATCAGCAACAGTTCGCCGACCTCGGCCGTCGACGTGTCGGTGACGATCGACGCTTCCGACGTGTCGGACGCGTTCCAGATCGACCTGCCCGGTGCCAGCCAGGGTTGCACGGTCGCCGGCAAGGTGACCACCTGCACACTCGACGAACTCGCCGGCGACGCGACGCACGTCTACCAGGTCGACGCCCTGCCGGGTGACCTGGACGTCCCGGGGTACTCGGGCGTCATCGAGGTCACTACCTCGGCCGCGAACATGCCCGAGGAGCAGCAGACCACCGGCAGGATCCAGCTCACCGGGCCCGGGGTCGATCTCGTGGTCGGTGAGATCGACGACGTGACGCTGCAGCCGGGGGAGAGCACGAACGTGCCGATTCAGGCCACGAACGTCGGCACGGTGGCGGCCGCTGGCGTCCAGGTCGTGCTGAGCACCGGCCTGGACCTCAAGCTGCCGGACCGGTACGACAACTGTGAGTACAACCCTGACTTCCTGGAGCTGACCTGTCAGATCCTCGGCGAGGTCGGCCCGGGTGAGGTGTTCTCCCTACACGAGGAGACCCCGCTGCGGGTCAAGGTCGGCGAGACCGCACCCGGCCCATCCGAGCGGATCGTGGTGGTGGCGGTGCTGCCGCTGGGCGACGACGAGGTCGCGGCCCTCGGGGCGATGTCTGCCCGATCCGCCGGCAACGAGCTCCGTCTGGCCGCCCTGGATCCGCTGCCGGACATCAACGAGAGCGACAACTGGACCGACTTCCTGGTCACTATTCCGCAGCAGCCGGCTGACTCGGTGGCGATCGGCGCGACGGTGCAGGGGGCGGTCGGTGACGTGGTCGACATCGAGGTCGGCATGCGCAACGACGGCCCGGCCGACCTGATCCTGCCGGGCCAGGCGTGGGCCCCGTCCGCGGTGGTGACGCTGCCAGCCGGAGTCGAAGCGGTCGCCGTCGGTGACCGCTGCGCGCCGGTCGTCGACGGAAACCCGGACTGGGAAGACCGTGGTCAGCCCAACGGCCTGGTCTACTTCTGCCGGCCCACGCACAGCCCGGCGGCGGGGGAGTCGTTCCACTACCCGTTCCAGGTGGAGATCGTCGGCGCGGCCGGTGCCGCCGGCTCGATCGTCATCGACGGCGGCGTGCAGGACCCGGACACCGGTAACAACACCGCCGAGATCACCCTCGGCAGCGGCGGCGAAGGTGCCGGCGGCGGGCTGCCGGTGACCGGAGCCAACGCCGGGCTGCTGGCCGGCGTCGGCGCGGTCCTCGTCGTCGCAGGTGCGGTGGCCGTGGTGCTGTTCCGTCGCCGTCGGATCGTCACGATCGTCGACTGACATTCAGAGGAGCATCCGACCGTACGTCGTTCATCTGGACCCCGCTGGGCTCGCCCGGCGGGGTCCGATGCTGTCTGTCCAGTGCGATAGGCAGCGAAATATCGCTTCATGCGCGTATAGCGTGATTTATCCTGGTCGTGCATCGGGCGTCGACTGATTCGGACATTGTGACCAGAGATGAACTTCGAGACAGCTGTCCTGTTCATCGGTACGACGGTCGACGCCCTCGGCGTGCTGATCATCCTCACCGGGCTGGTCGTCGGCACGGTGCTCTACCTGCGTGGCGCGTTCCGTGAGCGGAACATGCGGGCGACCTACCGTCGGTACCGGCAGGACATCGGCCGGGCGATCCTGCTCGGGCTGGAGTTCCTCGTCGCCGGGGACATCATCCGTACCGTGGCGATCTCGCCGACCTTCCAGAGCGTCGGCGTGCTGGCCATGATCGTCGCGGTGCGTACCTTCCTCAGCTTCTCCCTGGAGGTCGAGCTGGACGGCCGGTGGCCGTGGGGCCGGCGACGCCGCACCGGCGACGATGCCGGGGCGATGGAACGACAGGCATGACCGGCGGCGTCGTGGGTACGGGATGTGGTACGGCGAAACTCAGTGCCGCCCCCGGCGCAGACGACGTCCGTGAGGAGGAACGATGGCCGCCAAGCGGGAAAAGGCCGACAAGCACCAGCAGGCCGAGCAGATGCGCGACGACGTGCCCAGCACGATCGCCCGCTCTGACGACAAGGCCGTACGGACCTACAAGAAGACCCTGGAGTCGGCCGAGGAGAGTTACGGCGACCCGGCGCGTGCGCACCGCGCGGCGTACGCCTCGTTGAAGCACAGCCACGAGAAGGTCGGCGACCACTGGCAGCCAAAGGACAGCCTGGGCCCGTCCGATCCACAGGCGGCACAGGGCACGCCACGGTCGCTGCGCGAGCCGCGCGAGACCGCCCAGGGGGTCGACGCCAACGCCAGCAAAGGTCACCTCGACGACGTGGCGCGCCAGGTCGGCATCGACCACCCGCAGGACATGAACAAGGACGAACTGGTCAAGGCAATTGAGAGGGCGAACGCCCGGGCGACCGCGAAGGCCCGCAAGAAGTGACCGCCTGACGCACCTGAACGTCCGCGACTGACCGTGTGACCCGGTCCCGGCTGTAGCCGGGACCGGGCCACGCGACCTTGCGGGTGGTCCGGGGGCTGCGGACCACCATCCCGGAATTCTTGCGGACCAGGCTCCAGCGCGTCCTCTCCCAGAATGCCGTTCCCTGCCGTCCGGTCGGCGATTGTGGGCAATATTCGGCAAGCGGTGCGGTGAATCATGCCGTATCGGATTTCGCTGCCCACCGGGGCAAGGCAACACCAAAGAAGCGTGCCGGATCGGTACTTGTGATGCTCGTAGCGCGGCGGGCCTACCGGAGGCTGCACTATCTAAATCCGGTTTGTACGGCCGAGCAAGCGGCCAAGGTCACGTGCGCGCTTTTTTCGTTGCCCGACCGGAAAGAGGGAACCGAGATGATGGTGCTGGAAACCGTGAACCTCGAGATGGACGGCCCGGTGGCCACCATCTACATGAACCGCCCGGCCAAGAAGAACGCCATGAACCCGCAGATGCACCGGGACATGAACCAGGCCCTCGACACGATCGAGGCGGCCGGCAACGTCAAGGCGGTCGTGGTGACCGGCGTCGGCGACAGCTTCAGCGCCGGGATGGACCTCGAGGAGTGCTTCCTGCAGCCGTTCGACGACCCGCAGCTGTTCTACCGGACCAACCTGGTCGCGCTGAACTGGTTCAAGCGGTTGAAGGCGTTCCCGGCGGTGACCATCGCCAAGGTCAACGGGTTCGCGTTCGGCGGCGGCCTGCTGGTCACCGGCCTCTGTGACCTGGCGGTGACGTCGGAGACCGCGCTGTTCGGCCTGTCGGAGATCAACTTCGGGATCTTCCCGGCCGGCGGTGCCACCTGGGCGGCCACCCACAACCTGCCCCGCAAGCAGGCGCTCTACTACATCCTGACCGGCGACACCATGACCGGCCAGCAGGCGCAGGAGTACGGCCTGGTCAACAAGGCGGTGCCGGCCGACCAGCTGGACGCCGAGACCGACCGGATCGTGCGGAAGATCGCCAAGAAGAACCCGATCACCCTGGAACTGGCCAAGCAGGTATACGAGCGCACCACCACGATGGACCTGCCGACCGCCATCGACTACGACCAGGCCAAGCTCTGGGAGCTGTCCCGGCTCAGCGGCAACGAGTGGGTCAACGTCGCGCTGAAGCAGTTCGAGAAGCGCGCCTACCAGCCGGGGCTGAGCACCTACAGCCGCGCGGAGGCGAAGTCGTGACCACCACCGCTCCGACGCCGACGACGGTCGACATCCCGGACCTGTCGCTGCCGGCGTTCGTGCTGCAGCGCGCCGAACAGTACGGCGACCGTACGGCACTGGTCGACGTGGCCGGTGGCGACGGCTACACGTACCGCCAGCTGGCCTCGATGGTGCGTCGGCTGGCCGCCGGGCTGCACGCCCGTGGCTTGCGCCGGGGCGACGTGCTGGCGATGCTCGCGCCCAACGTGCCGGAGTATCCGATCGTGGTGCTCGCCGCGTCGCTGGCCGGCGGCACGGTCGTCGTGCTCAACCCGATCGACACGCCCGACGACCTGGCCGGCCACCTCACCGACGCCGGCGCGAAGCTGCTGGTGACCGTACCGTCCGAGGTGCCCAAGGCGGCGGCGCTGGCCGCCCGTACCAAGGTCGAGGAGATCGTGGTCATGGGCGCGGCGGACGGCGCGACGCCGCTGTCCGAGCTGCTCAGCGACGACCCGGCGCCGGAGGTGGCGATCGACCCGGCGCAGGACGTCGCGGCGCTGCTGCACTCCAGCGGCAGCACCGGACGTCCCAAGGGGGTGATGCTGACGCACCGCAACATCGTCGCGACCGTGCTGCAGACCAGGACGGTCACGCCGCTCGGCGCGGACGAGAAGGTGCTCGCCATGCCGCCGTTCCACCACGCGTTCGGTCTCATCATGGTGATGAGTGCCAGCCTGCTGCAGGGCGCGACGATCGTGACGATGCCGCGGTTCGACCCGGAGGGGTACGTCAAGGCGATCCACGACCACCGGATCACCCGCCTCTACATCGTCCCCACCCTGGCCGTCCTGCTGGCCCGCAGCCCGCTGCCGGACCGGTACGACCTGTCGTCGGTCCGGTCGATCGTCTCCGGCGGCGCCGCGCTCGACCCCGAGATCGCCCGGCTCTGCCGGGAACGTCTCGGCTGCCACATCGCCCAGGGGTACGGCCTCACCGAGGCGATGACGTCGTTCATGCAGCTCGAGGAGCCGTTGGTGCCCGCGTCGGTGGGCCGCACGGCGCCCAACGTCGAGTGCCGGATCATTGACGTGACCACCGGTGCGGAGCTCGGCGCGCACCAGCGGGGCGAGATCCTGATCCGGGGTCCGCACGTGATGAAGGGGTACCTCAACGCCGCCGAGGTGACCAGCAAGGTGCTCCGGCCGGACGGGTTCCTGCACACCGGTGACCTCGGCTACCTCGACGACGACGGCGAGCTGTTCCTGGTCGACCGGATCAAGGAGCTCATCAAGTACAAGGGACAGCAGGTCTCCCCGGTCGAGCTCGAAGCGGTCCTGATGACCCACCCGAAGGTGGCGGACGCGGCGGTGATCGGCGTGCCGGACGAGGAGGCCAGCGAGATCCCGAAGGCCTTCGTGGTCGCCAAGGAGCCGACCACCGAGCAGGAGCTCATGGCGTTCGTCGCCGAACGGGTGGCGCCGTACAAGAAGATCCGGCAGATCGAGTTCATCGAGCAGATTCCCCGTACCCCGGTGGGCAAGATCGAGCGGCGTCGGCTGAAGGAGCGGACGTTCAGCTCGTAGTCGGTGCCGGGCAAGCGGGGAGAAGTCCCGGCGACCAGTTTCCTGTCATTCTGGCCATGGATGGTTCCGGCCGAAGTTCTGAGGAGATCTGATGAACCCTCCGCAAGTTGTCTCCAGAGAAGAATGGCTGGCGGCTCGTACAGCGCTGCTGGAGAAGGAGAAGGAAGTCACCAAGGCGCGGGACATGATTGCGGAAGAGCGCCGCAATCTCCCGATGGTCAAGGTGGAGAAGGAGTACCTCTTCGAGGGGCCGAACGGCACGCTGACGCTGCTCGACCTGTTCGAGGGGCGTCGCCAGCTCGTCGTGCGGCACTTCATGTACGCCCCGGGCGACCAGGAGGGCTGCATCGGCTGCTCGATGCAGGCCGACAGCGTCGGCGAGCTGTCGCACATGTGGGCCCGGGACACCACCTTCGTGATGATCTCGCGGGCTCCGCTGGCCGACTTCCAGGCGTTCAAGGCCCGGATGGGCTGGGAGATCCCCTGGTACTCGTCGTTCGGCAGCGACTTCAACTACGACTACGAGGTCTCCACCGAGCAGGGCGAGTCGCCCGGCGTCAGCGCCTTCTACCGCGACGGCGACGACGTCTACTTCACCTACTCGATCTTCGACCGGGGTGGTGAGATCTTCAAGAACTTCTACAACTACCTGGACATCACCCACCTCGGCCGGCGCGAGGACGAGCTCGAGCACCCGTGGGACTGGTGGCGTCACAAGGACCGGTACGACGCGGAGAACGCGGCGGTGCCGGGCACCAACTGGTGGAACGGCACCAGGTTTCAGAAGTAGCCCCTGATCCGGGCGGGACGGCTCCGGCTTCTGGCGAATCCACGGATTCGCCAGAAGCCGGAGCCGTAGGCCTGTCCCGGCCGTCCCGCGTCGGACCGGCCACCACCCAATGGCCGGTGGCACGTCGGGCCGGAGCAGCCATCCAGCAGCCACCCCATCATTCAACACAGTGGAGGAACCATGAGTGACATGTCTGGCCGGACCACGATCGTGGTCGGGGCGAGCCGGGGCCTGGGCCACGGGGTCGCCACCGCCTTCGCCGACGCCGGTGCGCCGGTGATCGCGGTGGCCCGTACCGCGATGGACTTCCCGGCGCCGGCCAACGGCGCCGGATCGATCCAGCCGGAGATCGCCGACGCCGGCGAGGCCACCGTCCCGGCCACCCTGATCGACCAGTACGAGCCGGAGGCCGTGATCCTGGTCGCCGGAGCCACCCCGCACATGCGCCCGCTGCAGGAGCAGACCTGGGAGACGTTCTCGGTCAACTGGGAGACCGACGTGCGGATCACCTTCCACTGGCTGCGCGAGGTGCTGCTCAAGCCGCTGCGTCCGGGCAGCCGGGTGATCGTGATCAGCAGCGGTGCCGTGCTCGGCGGATCACCGCTCAGCGGCGGCTACGCCGGCGCGAAGGCGGCTCAGCGCTACATCACCGGCTACGCCCAGGATGAGGCGAAGCGGGCCGGTCTGGACATCACCTTCACCACCGTGCTGCCGAGGTTCGCGCCGATGACCGGGGTGGGCCTGCCCGCCGTACGGGCGTACGCCGCCCGCGCCGGCAAGTCGACCGAGGAGTTCGTCAACCGGATCGGGCCGCCGCTGACCCCGCAGATCGCCGGTGCCGCGCTGCTGGACCTGGTCCGGGCGGACGCCGCGGCGGTCGCGCCGGGCTACGAGCTCACCGGAGCCGGGCTGAAGGAACTGTCCTGACCCCGTACCGACGGTGATGCCCCGCGGGTAGCGTGCTACCCGCGGGGCATGTCGTGTCACCCCGGTCGGTGCCGGCGGTCAGGAGGCCTGCAGCCAGTCCGCGAGCCGCTCACCGATCATGATCGAGGTCAGGTTGGTGTTGCAGTTGACGATCGACGGCATGACCGAGGCGTCGCCCACGTACAGGTTCTCCGTGCCGTGCACCCGCAGCCGCTCGTCGACGACCGCGTCGGCGTCGTCGGCGGTGCCCATCCGGGTGGTGCCGACCGGGTGGTAGCCGCTGTCCAGGCTGAGCCGGACGTAGTGGCCGAGGATGTCGTCGTCGGCGACCATCTCCTCGCCGAGGACGACGAACCGGTCGCCGCGGTCGACGATGCCGGGGGTCTGCATCAGCTGCCAGCAGGTGCGGACCGCGTCGACCAGGATCTTGATGTCCTGCTCGGTGGCGAGGAAGTTCAGGTCGATGTCCGGCGGTGACGTCGGGTCGGCCGAGGCGAGCACCAGCCGTCCCCTCGACTGTGGCCGCTGGTGCACCACCATCACCCCGAAGATCGTCTTCGCCGCGGCGAGCATCTGCAGCTCGGGGAAGAGCGTCAGATCGAAGTGATTGATCATGTAGTACTGCAGGTCGTTGAACTCGTCCGAGCCCGGTGCGGTGGTGCGCACCATGGTCTGCAGGAAGGCGTCCTGCGGGTCGAACGTGCCTTCCTTCGGCACCATGAACGCGCCGGTGCGCGGGTGGTCGATCAGGGTGCCGCCGACCCCGGGACGGTCGAGCAGCACGTCGATGCCGAGCCGGCGCAGATCGCTGGCCGGACCGATGCCCGAGCGCATCAGGATGGCCGGCGAGTTGACCGCTCCGGCGGCCAGCACGATGTTGCGGGCGTGGATCTCCTCGGTGCCGCCGGCCGGGTTGGTGACCTCCACGCCGTGCGCCCGGGTTCCGGTGAACAGCACCCGGTTGACCTGCGCGCCGGAGTAGATGGTCAGGTTCGCCCGGCTGCGGGCCGTGCCCAGGTAGCCCATCGCGGTGGAGAACCGGGTACGGGTGTCGTTGCGGTTCGACGGGATGGGACCGACCCCGGTGGCCTCGGGGTGGTTGTGGTCCTCCACGTCGGGGAAGCCGGCCTTGAGGGCGGCTTCGTGAAAGACGTGCTGCACCGGGGCCAGCTCGTCGGGCCGCCACCGGCGGATCGGGATCGGACCGCCCCGACCGTGGTACTCGTTGTCGAAGTCCAGGTCGTTTTCGAGTCGCTTGTAGTACGGCAGGACCTCGTTCCAGGCCCACGCCGGATTGCCCATCGACGCCCATTCGTCGAAGTTGTTCGGCGTGCCACGCAGGGCGATGGTGGCGCCGACCGCAGACGATCCGCCGGTCAGTTTCCCGCGCGGGAAGATGATGCGCCGGCGGTCGGTGATTTCGGCCTTGAAGTGCCAGTCGTACGTGGACATCGACATGGCGCTGCCATCGAGGATCTCGTCCGGTGTCTCGGCGACGGTGGCGTAGTCCGGACCCGCCTCCAGCAGCAGCACCCTGCGCTGCGGGTCTTCGCTCAGGCGGGCGGCGAGTGCGGCTCCGGCGGACCCGGCTCCGACCACCAGATAATCAAATTCGTTCATCAGCGGCGTCCTTCGGCAGTGTCGAGTTGGCGATCCTGGGCGTTTCCTCGCAGGAGTGGATGCGCATCCATCACAGGACCTTCACGTCCCCCGATGAGCATCACATTTGCCAATTCGCGGTGCTTCTCCGCCGTTGCTCAGGGTGTTACTTCTCCGGTATTGCTCAGGGCGCTGTTTTTCTCGCTCGGTGGTGCCGACGCCGACGCCGACGCCGACGCCGACGCCGACGCCGACGCCGGCCGTGGCGGTCGGCGTCGGCGGGCCCGCGCCAGCGAGATCATGGTGGCTTCGTGCTTGTCGCCGGCGCCCACCATCAGCGAGCGCAACTGGGTCTCGAAGCACAGGTCGGCGTCGTACGGGTCGATCAGGTAGCCGCCGAGTTCGAGGGCGACCAGGCCGTGCAACGCGATCCACATGGTCTGCCCGACGAGCAGCGGGTCGGCCGGCCGGAACCGGCCCTGCTCGGTGGCCCGCGACACGGCGTCGACCAGCGGCTCCAGGGTGTACCGGCCGTGCTGGCGGTCACCCTCGCCGAGGGCGAACCCGCCGAGTGCCGAGCTGCCGAACATGACCAGGTAGAGCTGCGGGTGGTCGAGGGCGTTGGCGCGGTACGCGTAGCCGAGCGCCATCACGTCGGCCACGGCGTCGTTGGTGGCCCGGACGGTCGCCATCCGTCGGTGCAGCCGGGCGAAGCCTTCGTGCACCATCGCCCGGACCAGGTTGTCCATCCCGCCGTAGTAGGTGTAGACGACGGTGGTCGACGTGCCGACCTCGGCGGCCAGCCGGCGGGTGGTCAACGCCGCCGTGCCGCCTTCGGCCAGCAGCCGCGCGGCTGCTTCGAGCAGGGCGGCGGCCAGCTGCGGATCGACCCGGCGCGGACTCACATTGACATGATCTCACGCCCGGCGTACCGTCGAGACATAACGTTGTTACGTAACTGCGAAACGTAACGCTGGTGCGTAACGATGCCGTCCAGGTCGTACGGCCGGTGGAGGCCCCGATGAGCGTCGTCACCCACTCACCCCTGACCCCCGCGACCGTCCGCCGGGACAACCGGCGACCTGTCGCCTACGAGACGACCGGGAGCGAGACCGACCTCGTCGTCACCGGCCGGCTGCCCGCCGAACTCGACGGCTGCCTGGTCCGGATCGGCCCCAACCCGACCCGGCCCGACCCGCGGGCACACCCGCTGGTCGGCGACGGCATGGTGCACGGCGTGCGACTGCGGCACGGCCGGGCGCTGTGGTACCGCAACCGGTGGGTACGCAGCGACAGCGTCGCCCGTACCCGCGGTGAACTCCCCATCCCCGGTCCCCGGCACGGGCTGAGTGACAACGCCAACGCCAACGTGATCCGGCACGCCGGCCGTACCCTCGCGCTCGGCGAAGCCGGCGTCCTGCCGATCGAGCTCGACGGCGAGCTCGACTCGGTGGCCCGGACGGACTTTGACGCGACCCTGCCGCACGGCTTCACCGCGCACGCCGAGACCGACCCGGTCACCGGGGAGCTGTTCGCCGTCGCCTACTACCACGACCTGCCCTACGTCGAACACCTGGTCGTCGGTGTGGACGGCCGGGTACGGCGCAGCACCCGGATCGAGGTGGTCGGCACCCCGCTGATGCACTCGGTCGCCCTGACCGATCGGCACACCGTGCTGTTCGACCTGCCGGTCGCCTTCGACCCGGCCCTGGCCCACGCCGGATCCCGGTTCCCGTACGCCTGGTCCGCCGGTCGGCCGGCCCGGATCGGCCTGCTGCCCCGAGCCGCCGCCGGGCCGGACGTGCGCTGGTTCGAGGTCGATCCGTGCTACGTCTTCCACCCGGTGAACGCCTACGAGACCGCCGACCGGTGCGTGATCGACGTCGTACGGCACGAGCGGGTCTTCGACCGGGACCGCCGGGCGCCCGGCGAGTGCGCCCCGACGCTGTGGCGCTGGACCCTCGATCTGACCAGCGGGTCCGTGACGGCCGAACAGCTCGACGACATTCCGCAGGAGTTCCCGCGCATCGACGACCGGCGCAAGACCACCCCCTACCGGTACGCGTACACGGTGGCCATGCAGGACGGTGCCGGCGCGCTGGGCGGCTCGGCGCTACTGCGGCACGATCTGGATCGTCGGGACGTGGCGGTGCACGACTTCGGGCCGCACCGGGAGGCGGGGGAGGCCGTCTTCGTGCCACGCGGCCCGGTCGGCGCGGAGGACGACGGCTGGCTGCTCACCTATGTGTACGACGGCCGGGTCGACCGCAGCAGCCTGGTGGTGCTCGACGCCGCCGACTTCACCGGCGAGCCGGTGGCCGTGGTGCACCTGCCGGTGCGGGTGCCCAGCGGCTTCCACGCCAACTGGCTCGCCGGCTGATTCAGCGAACAGGGCAATTTCCGCTATCCACGATGTCATATTGCCGGCTAGCTTCGCCACAGGATGTCATGCCTGTCTCACGGAAGGTATGCAAAATGGCCCATTCCGCTGCCCACCCCACCCCCCACCCCGCCCGTTCCGGGTCTACCAGCCTGCTGGCCCGGCTCAACGGCGCACACCACAAGCTGGCCCTGAACAGTTTCCTCGTCGTCGTCCTCGCGCACTGGGCCGAACACCTGGTCCAGGCGTACCAGATCTGGGTGCTCGGCAACCCCCGGCCGCAGGCCCGGGGCGTGCTCGGCCAGTGGTTCCCCTGGCTGGTCAGTTCCGAGTGGCTGCACTACGGGTACGCGATCGTGATGCTCGTCTTCCTGTTCCTGCTCCGCCCCGGGTTCACCGGGCGGGCCCGGACCTGGTGGACGATCGCACTGGCCATCCAGTTCTGGCACCACATCGAACATCTGCTGCTGCTGATTCAGGCGCAGACCGGCACCATCTTCTTCGGTCAGCCGGTGGTGACCAGTGTGGTGCAGCTGATCGTGCCCCGCGTCGAGCTGCACCTGTTCTACAACTCGGTGGTCTTCATCCCGATGGTGGTCGCCATGTACCTGCACCTGCGCCCGAACGAGCGGGAGCGGGAGCAGATGAGCTGCAGCTGCGCCGGCCATCGGTCGGGAGTCCGACCGCTCGCCCCCCATGCGGCCTGACCCCCGCCCAGGCGTACCAGCCGGCACCTTCGGGCTGACCGGCATCGTCGCGGCGGCCGCCGTGCTGGCGGTGGCCGCGGTGGCCGGCGTCGCCGTGGTCGCCGCGGTGCTGCTGGCCACTCCTGGCAGCGCCCGTGCCGACGACGGCAGGCTGCTCCTGGCGGACCCACCGGTCGACGCGGCGCTCAGCGTCGCGCCGACCGGCGTGACCCTGTCCTTCACCGACACCGTGCAGCCGGAACTGTCCCACGTCGAGGTGTTCGACGGGGCCGGCGACGAGGTCACCGACGGCGACTACCGGCAGGTCGCGCCAGACCGGGTGCACCAGCCGGTGCAGATCGGTGCCGACGGTGACTACACGGTCGCGTACCACGTGACCTTTCCCGACGGTTCGGACGTGACAGACGTCTACCGGTTCAGCGTTGGCACCGGCGTGCCGCCGGCCGCGCTGGACGCCGCGACCCGCGAGGCCCGTACGGACGCGGTATCCGAACACGCGCACGAGATCGACGGATTCAGCGCGACCCTGCTGGTCATCGACGGGCTGGTGCTGTTCGTGGTGATCGCGCTGCTGTGGCTGCGCCCGCGCGACGGCCGGCCGACGTCACTGCGCTACCGCGACCCTGACTGACCGATCAGGCAGCGGGCGGAGCGCGCCGTCCGTCGCCGTACCAGACCGACTGATCGGCGCCGGCGGGTCCGCCCGCCGGCGCCGATCAGTCGTTGGTCAGGGTCAGGGTCAGGGTCAGGGGATAGGGAAGAACGCGCGGACGAACCGGTCCCAGTTGCGGTCACCGATCGTCGCCCGCATCCGGGTCAGCAGCCGGGCGGGGATCCCGAGCCGGTACCGGACGCGCGGGTTGGGGTGGGTGACCGCGGTCTCGATGACCTTGGCGACATGCTCGGCGCGGACCGCCATCTTGCCGCGCAGCGGCGGGTTGTCGCTGAGCCGGTACGCCTGGTGCCACTGTACGAAGTAGTCCCAGAAGTCTTTGTACAGCGCCGGATTGCCGTGCGACTGCATGCCAAGGTCGGCGACGCTGTCCGGGACGAAGCCACCGAGGATCGGCGACGGCTCGATCAGCACCACCTTGATGTCGAACCGGGCCACCTCGTGCCGCAGCGAGTCGCCGATCGCCTCCAACGCGTGCTTGGTGGCCTGGTAATAGCCCCGACCCGGCGTCGCGAACAGCCCGAAGATCGACGACATCAGCACCACCCGGCCGCCGCCCTGCTCCCGCATCCCGGGCAGGACCATCTGGGTGAGCCGGCACAGACCGAAGACGTTCGTCTCGAACTGGGCCCGCACCTCGTCCATCGGGGTCTCCCCGATGGTGCCGTTGAGGCTGTACGCCGCGTTGTTGATCAACGTACCGACCGCGCCGTGCTCATCGGTGATCCGTTTGACCGCGGCGGCCATCGACTCCTCGTCGGTGACGTCGAGATGCATCACGGTGATGCCCTCGGCGGCCAGATCGGCCAGCGCGTCGACGTTGCGGCCGGTGGCGTAGACCGGCCAGCCGGCCCGGTGCAGGCGCAGCGCGGCCGCCTTGCCCGAGCCGGACGACATGCCGGTGCCCGACGACGCACCGGTCAGCAGGATCGCGCGGGATCGTGTCACGACCGGACTCCTTTCCGACCGGAGGTCACTCGTCGCCCTGTCGGGCGATCCGGCTGCGGTCGGTCGACGTACCCAACCCGGTCGCGTCGACCAGCCGGTTGATGAAGGCGAACAGGCTGGCGCAGAAGACCGCCTCGAGCATCTCGGCGTCGCTCCAACCGGCGGCGGCGGCCCGTTCCCAGTCGGCGTCGGTGATCTTGTACGCGCCGGTGCTGACCTTCTCGACCAGCTTCATCAGCGGCCGGGTCCGCTCGTCGACCGGCAGTTCCTCCGCGGTCGAGGCGGTCGAGACGGCCTCGACCAGCTCCTCGCTGCCGCCGAACTCGCTGAGGAACCAGCTGTGCGTGCCCACACAGTACGGGCAGCCGTTCAGCTTGGACGTCCAGGCCGAGATCAACTCTTTGAGGTCGCGGGGCAGGGTGTCGCCCTTGAAGATCCCCCCGTAGCCAGCGACAACCACCTCGAGCAGCCGGGGATTGGTCGAGGTGAGCCGGAACATGTCCGGCACGAACGGCAGCCCGGTGACCGCCTTGATCTGCTCGTAGAGTTCGGCGGTGCGGCCTTCGGCGTGCTCCTCGTCAATCAGCGGGACCCGGATTCCCGGCTGCTTTGTCGTCGTTTCCATTGAGTGTTCTCCTCAGTGGGTGAGCGGGTGCCGGGCCTGCCCGTGCGTCAACTCTCCACACCAGACCCGAACCGGGGACGACACCTGCCGTGCCAGCCGTGACGGTGGCGCACGGCGGAGCAGGCAGCACCTGTGGCAACGGTCGACAGGCATTTTGGTCGCCTCATGATGGCACGTGTGGCAGGGCGCCGTGCTCTCCCAGATTGCCTAGTCGGGGCACCATTTTGAAGACCGGCGAAAGAGGGGCGCGATCTCCGATAGCTCTGGCTACGTGGCAGTATCAACCGATAGCCTGTCACCAATCAATTGGAACGGATGAGGTCATGATGCCGGGAAGTCTGATGCGTCCGGTGCTGAGCGGCCTGGGGCTGACTCAGATTCGCTACGTCTCCGCAGTGCGGCGAGGAAGGGCGAGTGGTCTCGTATCTCAGGTGTACCGACAGATGGAAGGCGACTTCGGGGTGCTCGCGCCGCCGGTGGCCCTGCACGCTGCGGCGCCCGAGATGCTCGCCGCGGCGTGGCTGGTGCTGCGCGAGACGTTGATCGTGCCCGGGCTGGCGTCCCGGGCGGCCAAGGAGGCGGTGGCCACCGCCGTTTCGGCCGGTAACGCCTGCCCGTACTGCGCGATGATCCACAACAGTGCGCTCACCGTGCTCGGTCCGGGCCGGCGCGACCAGCCCGCGACGAATGACCCGGAACTGGACGTCGTCGTCGAGTGGGTGATGTCGGTGGATAATCCGGGCAAGCCGGTCGATCCCCAGTTTCCGGCCGAGCAGTTCGCCGACCTGGCCGGTGTGGCGGTGCTGTTGCACTACCTCAACCGGATGGTGAACGTGTTCCTCCGTGACGTACCGCTACCGCCCGGGGTGCCGGAGTTCACGCTGCCGCCGGTGCTGTGGATACTCGGTCGGCAGATGGCCGCGGCTGCCCGTCAGGCGCACGTACCCGGTGCCGCCCTCGGGCTGTTGCCCGCCGCCGATCTGCCCGCCGACCTGTCCTGGGCGGCCGGCAACGACACCGTCGCCCAGGCGTACGCCCGGGCCTGCGCCGTGATCGACGACGCCGGCGCCCGCGCGCTGCCGGCGAACATCCGCGCCCTGGTGTCGGACAACCTTGCCCGGTGGCACGGCGGGCCACGCGGGATCAGCCGGGTCTGGGTCGAGGAGCTGATCGCGCCGTTGCCCGCCGACCAGCGGCCGGTGGCCCGGTTGGCGCTGCTGGTCGCCTTCGCCTCGTACCAGGTGGATCCCGCCGTCATCGAGCGCTGCCGACAGGTCGGCACCAGCGACCGTACGCTGGTCGAACTCTCCTCCTGGGCGGCGATGGCGGCGGCCCGCCGGGTGGGCAATTTGCTCCCGATGCGGGGGTAGGCGACATTCCGTTCGGACAGAAAGGGCATCGCCGAATAATGCGGGTATCCGCTACGGATGGTGATCGACGCTCGGCCATTGATAGAGCAAGAACGTCGAAATTTGGCTGCACTTATTGTTCTCGATTTATGGTAGGGTCTTAACTCATCCAGACCGGTCAGGGCCTAGATGGTGGAGCGTTGTTCGACACTTTCCTGCCTCCCGTGAGCCGTCGCGCAGCCAAGCAGCGTGTTGGTGATTACCCTCAGTGCATCACTACCGTCGCCCCCAGCCAGGGTGGTGGCGGCACGGCGGTGCGCCTGAGCTGGGACAATAGGTCTGTGTCGATGCTCCCGGAATCTGTAGTGGGTGACCAGCGCGCGAGCGCACTGTTCGAGAGGCGACCTCGTCGTCTACAGCCGAATGGAGTTGATCCGCAGTGCCTAACGCCGTCGAACGGGCTATTGCCATCATGTGGGACCGCTACCACGAGCCACTCTCACTCGACGCTATGGCCGATTCTGCCTTTCTGAGTCGTTTCTACTTTTCTAGATTGTTTCGGTCCAAGACGGGCACGTCGCCCGGCCGCTTCCTGACCGCGATCCGGCTGTACAAGGCGAAACACCTGCTGCTGGAGACCGACATGAGCGTGACCGACATCGCCTACGCCGTCGGCTACAACAGCCTGGGTACCTTCATCAGCCGGTTCACCCGCAGCGTCGGCATCTCACCGGCACGCTACCGGTGGCTCGCCGAGCACGGCATCCCACAGCTGTCCCAGCCCCGGTCGGCCGGCAGCCGGCGAGCCGCCACGATCAGCGGAAAGGTCGTGCTGCCGCCGATCGACGTCCCGGTCAAGGTCTACGTCGGAGTGTTCGACAGCCCGATCGTGCAAGGGCTGCCCGCAGCCTGCGACATCCTCGAGGCGTCCGGCGACTACCTGCTCACCGATGTTCCGGAAGGCGAATGGTACCTGCGGGCCGCCGCGATCGCGCTGGACGACATCAGCGCCCGCCCGTCGACCCGACGTCCGCTCGCGGTCGGCGCGCACGAGCCGCTGTCGGTGACGGTCGGCACCGATCTCACCGTCGACCTGGAGCTGCACGCCACCGGCGTCTTCGACCTGCCCATCCTGATCGCACTGCCCGAACTCGACGGACACGTGACCGGATCTCGGGGCCGTCGGTCCCGCAGCCGTGACGAACGGCGCGTCGCCGGTCGGACCCGGGTGGTCGGCGCGATCCGATCGTGACCCGAGGGCCTGCCCTCGCCCGGCCGGTGGCACCTGCTGCCGGCCGGGCGACCGAGCGACGTCGATACATGTGCTCCCCGACCGCCGGGGGCGAGGGATCCTCAACGACGCCTCCGGTAAGTGCTTCCGAAGACGTGATGCCGCAGGTGCATCAATATGCACCTGCGGCATCAAGCTCAGTTAGGTACCTCGACCCGGCGAGGTGACACTGCGTCCACCGGCCGAGGCAACCGCCCCGGGCCAGGCAGCGACGTCGGGCGGTGACGTCAGCGGCCGGGGACGACGAACGGTCCCCAGGTGAACGCCGCGATCCACGGTGCCGGGTCGGCGCTCCAGCGCAGCGCGCGGATCCGTTCCTCAGTCAACCGGCCGGACATCGCCTGGTAGACGTCGTGCCAGGAACCGGCGACGGTGGCCGCGGGCGAACCCTCGCCGATCGGCCACTGGCCGAGGTCGGTCTCCACCCGCAGGGCCGGCAGGCTGCGGTTGCGGGTCGACAGCGAAAGCCCTTTCGCCAGGATGCCCATCGCCACCGGCAGCGCCGGGTGCTCCGGCGCCGGCGGATCCACCCCGAGCGCCTGGCGCAGATCCAGCTCGTGGGTGAACGCGTCCATCACGAGGATGCCCCGCCGGACGGAGAACGGCTCGCCGAGGAACTGCTCGACCGGCCCGCTCAACCGCGTCCAGTCGTCGAGAAGCTCGCCGATCCCGCCAGCCGGCAGCGGTGCGGTCGCGCGGTCCGCCGGCAGCAGCGAGAACTGGATGCCGGCCGGCGGCGGACCGCCGCCGGTGCCTTCCGCCGCCGCCTCACCCGAGACGATCCGCTCATGCACCCGGGCACAGACCTGGACCAGGTGGCTGGCCAGGTCTGCGATGCTCCAGTCCGGGCAGCCGGGTACGGCTGCGGCCAGGTCCGGCGAACCGGCGGTGAGTAGCTCGGCCACGTTCCGCCGGACCTGCCGGTACCCGGCCGCGGCCGGTCCGGCCGGGGTCGGTCCGGCCGGGGTCGGTCCGGCCGGGGTCGGTCCGGCGGGATCCGGTCCGGCGCCCGAGGCATCCGACTCGGCGCGGACGGAGTCGCTTACGGACATGCTTGCCTCCCTGGTACGGCCGTGTCGCCACGGCGGATCACTGTCGGTCGGGCAATGGCTGTCCGGCCGGGTCGGTCGACGCCCGCCCGGCCTGTTCGGCAGAAAGCCGCCCGGTCCGGTGCAGCCAGCGCACCGTGTCGGCGACCGTCCGGTCGAACGGGCGGGCGGGCGGTCCGATCAACGGCGCGTCCTGCGGCGGGTGGGCCGCGCAGGCGCAGACGTAGCAGGCTCCGTACTCGGCCGGGATGTGCCACGGCCAGACCCGTTGCACCAGGTCGGTGAGCCGGGCGAACGGCAACATCGCCCGAGCCGGCAGGAACACCGTCGGCAGCCGTCGCCCGGTCACCGCGCGGACGGTGGCCACGTAGTCGCGGGTGCTGACGTACCGGCCCGGCCCGAAGTGCCGGTCCAGGCCGTCGCTCGGCGCGGTGAGCAGCGCCGCGTGCAGGGCGGCGGTGTCGCGGACGTCGCCGACCGGGAAACCGCCGGTCGGCCAGACCGGCATCATGCCGCGCAGCACGTACCGCAGCCGGGCGGTCTGGTCGCCGATCTTCGGGTCGTCCGGACCGAGCAGCGCCGGCGGATAGCTGATCACCACCGGTGCGCCCTGCTCCTGGTGCCGGCGGGCGATCCGTTCCGCCGCCGCCTTGCTGGCCAGGTAGGTCTCGCTGGCGGTGCCGACCGGCGAGCGCGGGCCGAGCGGTGAGCGCGCGCCGAGCGGCGAGCCGCCTGCCGGCAGTAGAGCGCCCACTGTGGACACGTACACCGTACGGGCCACCCCATGGTCACGCGCCGCCGCCAGCACCAGCTCGGTGCCGCGTACGTTGGTCCGCCGGGTAGCGGCGTGCCGCCGGCTGTCGAACGAGTAGACCGAGGCGGCGTGCACCACCGCGTCGGTGCCCCGGACCGCCCGGTCGACCGCGGCCGGGTCGGTGACGTCACCAACCACCACGTCGACCGCCGTGTCGGGCACTCCCAGCGGCGTCATCGCCCGGACCACCCCGGCGGCGTCGCGGGCCAGTACCCGGACCTGGTGGCCGGCGGCCAGCGTGGCCGCGACCGTGTGCGCGCCGACGAATCCGGTGCCACCGGTGACCAGGACCAACATCGGTCTCCTCCATTTCTGGAATCCACCCATGCGCCATGGTCGGATATCGTGCGCCGACCGGGCCGATAACGGCGCCTGGGCAAAACAAATCTCCCGTACCGGCGTGGAGTGCCCGCACAGGTCGTCGCTCGGTGTGTCGTACAACAATTTCGTTGGTGTCGGTCCGGTCCGATCGTGCCCCGGCGAGCGACGGTGGTCTTCTCTCATCGTGCCGTTGTTGACGCTACTTAGCCGCAGGTCACAGGGCAATCGGGAAGTGGCGCCCGCACTGCCGCGCCGGCACGATCAATGATGATGCTTGTCTGATCTGGATGAATGGGAGCGATAGGTGACCGGAATCATCCGAGGACTCCGGCAACGGGTCCTGACCCCTGACATTTCGCAGACCCGGGTATCCGTTCGCGGCTTCCACGACAAAGGGCCGGAAGCAGTTGAGGTCCTGGAATCCGTCGGTGCCGCGTTCCTCGCCGGGCTCTCCTCGGCCGCCGGCGCCCGGCGGGTCACCGACGTCGACACCGACCTCGCTCCGTTGCCGACCCGCTTCCAGGGGTTCGCCTACGAGGGCGCGGCGATGGGCTTCGCCCTGGTCGACGCGATCACCCCGGGGAAACCCCGGCGCAGCGCCGAGTTCCTCGCCGGGACCGGCGACCGGCACGTCTACATGGCGTACGTCGGCATCGGCTGGGCGATGGCCCGGCTGCCCCGGTTCCTCTGGGGCCGGGCCAGCGCCGCCGCCACCGACCCGTTGCTGCGCTGGCTGGTGCTCGACGGGTACGGCTTCCACCAGGCGTACTTCCACACCGCCGAGTACGTCGTCAACCGGCGGACGGTACGCGGCTTCCCCTGGCCGGCGGAAGGCCCGACGTGGTACGCCGACCGCGTCGTGGACCAGGGCATCGGCCGGGCCATCTGGTTCGTCGCCGGCTCCGACCCGACACGCGCCGCGGACCTGATCGACGCGTTCCCGGTCGCCCGGCACCAGGACCTGTACAGCGGTGCCGGCCTGGCCGCTACGTACGCCGGTGGCGCCACCGAGGCGGAGCTCGCCCTCTTCCTGCGCCGCTCCGGTGACCATGCCCCGTTCGTCGCCCAGGCGAGCGCGTTCGCGGCCCAGGCCCGGATCCGTGCCGGGCTGCTGACGCCGCACACCGAGCTGGCCACCGAGGTGTTCTGCCGGACCAGCGCGGTCGAAGCGGCCAAGATCACCGACGAGGAGATCCCGCCCGTCGCGGCGGAGTCCGACCTGCCGGCGTACGAGGTGTGGCGGTGCGCCGTCGCCGCACGCTTCCGCGCCGACGTCGGGGCGCAACCGTGACCGCGCTCGCCGACCAACCCAGCCGGTTGCGTCCCCCCGGGCCGTCACCCTGGTCGGCACCGGCCCTCCTGGCCCGGATGGCCCGCAACCGGCTGGACGTGATGCGGTCGGTGGCGGCCCGCTACGGCGACGCCGTCCGGCTGCCACTGGGGCCGAAGACGCTGTACTTCTTCAACCACCCCGACCACGCCAAGCACGTGCTCGCCGAGAACCCGGGCAACTACCACAAGGGGATCGGGCTGGTCCACGCCCGCCGTACCCTCGGCGACGGCCTGCTCACCAGCGAGGGTGAGCTGTGGCGCAAACAGCGCAAGACGATCCAGCCGGTGTTCCAGGCCCGGCGTATCGCCCGGCAGGCCGGCGCGATCGCCGAGGAGGCGGTCGGTCTGGCCGACCGGCTGCACACCATGGTCGGCCGCGACGAACCGGTCGACATCCGGCACGAGATGACCGACCTGACCCTCGGGGTGCTGGGGCGGACCCTGCTCGACACCGACCTGGGTGAGTTCGGCGGCATCGGCGACGCGTTCGAAGCCGTCCAGGACCAGGCCATCTTCGAGATGATGTCGCTGGGCGCGGTGCCGACCTGGGTGCCGTTGCCCCGGCAGCGGCGGTTTCGCCGAGCCCGCGCCGAGCTACAGGACGTCGTCGATCAGCTGGTCGCCCGGCGCCGGGCGGCCGGCGGCATCGCCGAACGCGACGACGTGGTGTCCCGGCTGATCGGATCGACCAGCGAGGAGACCGATCCGCAGGTCGCCCGGCAGCGGATGCGCGACGAGCTGGTGACCCTGCTGCTGGCCGGCCACGAGACCACCGCCAGCACCCTGACCTGGGCGTTCCATCTGCTCGACCGACACCACGACGTCTGGGAGCGGGTGCATGCCGAAGCGGTCGAGGTGCTCGGCGACCGGACACCGGTCTACGAGGATCTGCACCGGCTGCGGTACACCGCGATGGTCGTCGACGAGGTGATGCGGCTCTACCCACCGGTCTGGCTGCTGCCCCGGATCGCCCAGGGCGACGACGTGGTGGGCGGCTACCACGTGCCGGCCGGTGCTGACCTGGTGCTCTGCCCGTACACCCTGCACCGGCATCCGGAGTTCTGGCCGCATCCGGACCGGTTCGACCCGGACCGGTTCGATCCCGACCGCGGCACCGACCGGCCCCGGTACGCGTACATCCCGTTCGGTGCCGGTCCGCGCTTCTGCGTCGGTAACAACCTGGGGCTGATGGAGGCGGTGTTCGTGATCGCCTGCGTGGCGCGCCGGCTGCGGATGTCGGTGCAGCCCGGCTACCGCCTGGTCCCCGAACCGATGCTGACCCTGCGGGTCCGGGGCGGCCTGCCGATGCGGGTCCACGAGGCCTGACCGGTCCCCCACCTTACGCAGCCGGCGCTCGCACCTGCGAGCGCCGGCTGCGTCGTGTCCGGCCGGCGACGGGCACCCGATCTCCGGTGTGGACCCGGGCCGCAACGAAGAACGAGGTCGCATCGAAGGACCGGGCGGCAACGAAGGACCGGGCGGTCCCGCTGTGCGCGGGACCGCCCGGTCGGGTGGCGGGTCGGGTCAGCCTCGGCCGGCGACCTCGACGAACCGGCCACCGTGGAACAGCAGCGCGTCGCGGCCGTCACCGCGGCCGGTGCCCAGCACCGAGCCGAGGAAGATGGAGTGGTCGCCGCCGTCGTAGACGGCGGCCAGCTTGCACTCCACCCAGGCCAGGCTGCCGGAGATGATCGGGGCGCCGGTGTGCCGCCCCGCCCAGTGGTCGACCGTCTCGAACTCCCGTTCGTCGCGCGGCCGCGACGAGCTGGCGAAGTAGCGGGCCAGCCCTTCCTGGTCGGCGCCCAGGATCGACACCGCGAAGGTGCCCTGGGCCAGGACCGTGGCGTGCAGCACCGCGGTGCGCTTGACACACACCAGCACCAACGCCGGCTCCAGCGACACCGAGGAGAACGCGTTCGCGGTCATCCCGTGCGGCAGGTCGGTCCCGGACGTCACCAGGGTGACGCCGGTGGCGAACATACCCATCACGGTGCGCAGCTCGGCGTGGTCACCCTTGCCCGTACCGTTGGATCCGGCCGCCCTGCCCGTACCGTTGGAACCGGCCGTTGCGACGCCCGGCACGGTCTGCTTGTCGGTAGCCACGGTCAGCCCTCCCTGACGTCTTCGAGCACCCGGCGCTGCCCGTTGCCGTTACCGTTGCCACCGGCGACGGCGTAGTGCGACAGCGCGATCCGCAGCGGATCCGGCACCCGGGCCGGGCGGGTGTCGGTGTTCGGCCCGCGCATACACGCGATCCGCTGCCGGCCGCGGGCGACCAGCTCCTCGAAGCCGTCCCGCAGCCGGACGTAGTCGAACGCGAAGCCGATCTGGGTCTGGGTCAGATCCTCCAACCGCATCCGGATCGACAGTTCGTCGAAGGCGCTGATCTCGGCGAAGAACTCACACTCGCACTTGAGGGTGAACAGCTTGAGATCGTCGCGGATGTCGGCCAGCACCTCCGGCGCGCGGTCCCGGAGGAACATCTCCCGGCACCGGCCCTGCCAGCGCAGATAGTTGACGTAGTAGACGTTGCCCACCAGGTTGGTTTCCTCGAAACCCACCAGGTGCCGGTACTCGTAGTAGGACTCCATGACTCACCTGCCTCCGTCGGCGGACATCGCGAAGACCACCGGGTCGTCGACGCCCTGCAGCGCGGTGGTGAAGGTGACGATCCGGGTGGTTCCGGACCGCAACGCCACCCAGCCGGCCGGTGCGTTCGGCTCGGCGGCCAGGTCGACCCGCGCGTGGCCGTTCTTGCGCAGACACTCGATGGCGCCCCACACCCGGGTCGCCGACACCGACAACTCTTCGCCGTGCTCCCGGGCGACCAGCCTGGCCAGCGCCAGGTTCTCCGCGCCGAGCAGGTCGGCCCACTCCTCGTCGGTGCGGCCGGCGGCCACCTCGACGTCGCAGCCGACCGCCGCCGGGCCGGTGACCGCCACGGTCACCCCGGCGCCGTGCGACGCCGAGATCTGCGGCCCGCCGGTGACCTCCGGTTTTCCGTCCGGGCGGTAGCGCACCTGCGTGTCGCTGCCCAGCGCCCAGCTGACCGCCTTGCGGGTCTGCTCCCGCCGGTCGGCCACCTCGGTCGCCTGCGGGTCGTCCGGGCGGACCACCACCCGCAGGTCGGTCGGCAGGAACGCGCCGACCCGCCGCTCCAGGTAGGGCCCGACCAGCGCCGGCAGCCACGGACCGGAACCGTCCAGTTTGCGTACGGCGTGCAGCCGCAACCCCACCCACCGCTCGACGAGGTTGCCGTCCGGGTCACAGACGTCCACGTCGTACAGGTAGGTGTCGCCCTCCCGGGACCGCTCCAGCGCGTGGATGGTGACGGCGTCCAGGGTGGCGGCGACCTTCGCGTCGGCCAGGTGCAGCCGTTCGATCGCCCCCGGCAGCAGCGTGGCGTCCGGTACGCAGCACTGCAGGGCGTGCATCACCGTGTCCCGGGTGCCGGGGTCGCCGAGCACCAGCTCACCCGGCCGGAACCGGGCGAACCACGGCGCCACCGACCGGTTCGACACCCGCGCCACGCAGCTGGTGGCGGCCAGATCCAGATAGCCCTGCAGCCGCTGGAACCGCGACCCCTGGAACAGCACCGGCCCGTACAGCTCGCTCGCCGGGTCGATGGGCAGCAGCTCGGTGGCCGCGGGCGCCGGCCGTACCTCGGGACGGGCCGGCAGGTCGTAGCGCAGCCGGGCCCGGAAGTGGTCGGCCGCGAACCCGGTGTCGCTGCTGCGGACCACCGCGTCGACGGCACCGTCCGGCGCGGCGAGCACCGCGATCCGGATGGTGTTGCTGCCGTCCGGCGGTACCACGATCGGCCGGAGCAGTTCGACGTTCTCCAGCACCGGCGTCTCGATCCGCCCGGTCAGCGCCCGCGCCGCCTGGGCCATCGCCTCCATGCCGAGCACCGCCGGCAGCAGCAGGTCCCCGTCGAGCAGGTGGTCCGGCAGGTAGAGGTCGTCGTCGGCGGTCAGGTCGGCGTCGACGATCAGCTCGACGCCCGGGTAGTGCACCTGCGGCCGGTCGACGAAGCGCAGCAGCGGCAGCTCCCGCCGCTCCATGGTGACCGTCGGCAGCCCGTCGGAGCGGCTCATCACCACCATCGCCTGCGGCGCGGACGGGCTGGCCAGCACCTCCTTGAGGATCGCGATGCCGTCCTCGACCGGGATCGGGGCGATGCCGTCGCGGGTCAGCGACTCCAGCACCCCGAGCCGTTCACCCATACCGGCACCCGACCACACCGACCACTCCAGGGCGAGGCAGCGGATGTGCGGGTGGTCCTCGCCGACCTTGCGGGTCAGATCGGTCATCCAGTCGTTGGCGGTGGCATAGTGCGCCTCACCGCGCAGCCCGGCCCGACCGATGATGCTGCCGAAGGTGATCAGCAGCCGCAGCGCCTGCGGGTCGGTAGCGGCGAGCACCGCGTCCAGGCCGTCGATCTTCGGAGCCAGGGTACGGCGGAAAGCGGCCTCGTCGAGCGCGGCCAACGGTGTCGGTTCGTTGCGTCCGGCGCCGTGCAGCACCCCGGTGACCTGGCCGAGCGCCTGCTCGACGGCGTTCACCGCCGCCTTCACCTGGTCCACCGCGGTGATGTCGGCCCGGGCGTAGTGGAACCGGACACCAGCGGCCCGCAACCGGTCCAGGTTGGCGGCCAGTTCGGCGTCGTCGGCCGGGTCGGAGCGGCCGAGCAGACCGACGGCGGTGCCGGTGTCCCGGCCCAGCGCCAACGCGCACTCGGCGGTGATGCCCTTGCCTCCGCCGGTGACCAGCAGCACGTCGTCCGGGCCGATCCCGGCGCCGCCGTTGGGCGGCAGCTGGATCGGCCGCAGCACCGGCTCGTACCGCTCACCGGTGGCGTCGTAGTGGACCTCGCTGAACCCGGTCGTCGCACCGACGTCGGCGACGAGCCGGCGCACCACCTCGTCACGGTCCGCTGGATCGTCCCCGTCTGTCGGGTGCTCCGGCAACGGCAGCAGCACCACCGTGGTGTCGATCTCCGGATGCTCCTGGTGCAGCGTCTTGGCCAGACCGGCGGCGGACCGCCGGTCACCGACCGCGACGAACCGGACCGGCCCGCCGGCGGACAGCGCCGCGCGGGCGGCCCGCAGCAGCACCGGGACATGCTCCGGTTGGCCGTCGCGGGGCAGACAGAGCAGCACCCCGTCGCCCACTCCGGCCGTCCGTAGCGCCGCCGCCAGCGGCCCGGCGAACGGATTGTGGCCGGCGGTGAAGACCTGCCAGTCACCGTCGACACCCGACCCGGCGGACGGGGCAGGAGAGGTCGGCACCAGGTCCACGGCGAACGCCCGGACCCAGGGGGCCACTCCGGCGACGACCGGCTCCGCGTCGTCGCCGGCCGGTGCGGCACCGGCGGCGTCGTCGAGGATCTGCGCGATCTCGGCCACCGTCGCGGTGGCGTAGCTGGAGGTCAGCGTCGGCGCCGGAACGTCGAGCTCGCGGGCCGCCTGGTTGACGATCTGGCCCACGGTGATCGAGCTCAGATGCAGCTCGTCAAGGGGCCGGCTGTCCGGGCGTACCGCCTCCAGCGGCAGCTCGGCCCGTTCGGCGGCGAGCCGACGGAGCACCTCGAGACTGTCGGCACCGGAGCGCCCCGCCGCCTGGTCCCGGGAGCCGTTCGCGGATCCCGGGGCGTGATCGGCCGGCTCGGCTCCGGCCTGCCGGGCGACGGCGAAGTCGCCGGCCGGGGCCGACTCGGCCGGGCTGGCGAGGAAGCGCAGCGGCCGACCGGGTTCCAGCGGTCGGGTGAACCGGCCCTGAAACAACGCATCGTGGTCGATCGCAGCGCCCAGCGCGTACGCGGCCCCGACGGCGTTGAGCAGCCCGGACAGCGACAGGCTGTCGGTTTCCAGCGAGATCGTCGGCACGTCCGGGGCGATCTCGCCGGCCAGGCCGCGCAGGATCCGGCCCGGACCGACCTCCAGCAGCAGGTCACTGGTCTGCGCCAGCCGGCTCACCGCCTGGGTGAACCGCACCGGGTCGAGCACCTGCCGGCGCAGCAGGTCGACGACGTCGGTGTCGGCCGGCAGCGGCTCACCGGTGACGGTGGAGACCATCGACCTGGCCAGCGGGGTGAACGACTGACCGGCCAGGTGTTCGCCGAACGCCACCGCGGCCGGGGCGACCGCCTCGGAGTGGAAGGCGTGCGACACGGCGATCCGGGTCCAGAACAGGCCCTGCCGTTGCGCCCGGGCACCGACCTCCTCGACCGCGGCGACCGGGCCGGAGACCACGGTCTGCTGCGGACTGTTGTAGCCGGCGATCACCACCGCCGTACCGGCCAGCAGCGGCTGCACCACCTCGGGCGCGGCGGAGATGCTGGCCATGGTGCCGTCACCGGCGCTGGCGTCGGCCATGATCCGGCCCCGGGCGGCGGCCGTGGCCAGCAGCGGCTGCACCACCTCGGGCGCGGCGGAGATGCTGGCCATGGTGCCGTCACCGGCGCTGGCGTCGGCCATGATCCGGCCCCGGGCGGCGGCCGTGGCCAGCAGCGTCGGCTCGTCCATCGCCCCGGCCCAGTGCAGCGCGGTCAGTTCACCGAGGCTGTGTCCGGCGGCACCGGTGGCCTCGATGCCCACCATGGACAGCACCCGCAGACCGGCGACCGATCCGGTGACGATCCGTGGCTGGGCGACCGCCGTGGCCACCAGGTCGGTGCCGGCCGGCGGCTGGTACGTCCGGTACAGCGCGTCGACGTCGGCGAACCGGCGACGCAGTGCGCCACCGTCGGCCCGCCGGCCGGCACCCTGCCCGGGGAACAGGTACCCGATGCGCGGGTTGCCGCCGGCGGCGCCGAGGAACACGCCGTCGGTGGCGTCGATCACCGTACGCTGGCCGGCGGCGACCGCCTCTGCCAGCCGGCTGAGCCGGGCGGCGGCCTGCTCCGGGGAGCCGGCGACCACCGCGGCCCGGACCGGCTGGCCGGCCAGCTGCCCGGCCAGCGCGGCGGCCAGGTCGCCGAGCTCGGCGTAGGACAGCCGGGCCACCCACGGGGCCAGCCCGGCGAGCCGTTCGCCGAGCTCCTGTGGGCTCCGGGCGTCGAACAGCAGCAGTTCGGTGTCCTGCCGGGACCGCACCAGCGCCGTCGTCGCGGTGCCGACCCGGGTCCGCCGACTGGTCTCGGCGGTCTCCACCACCACGTGGGCGTTGATCCCGCCGAAGCCCATCGACGAGACCGCGGCCCGGATCGGCTTGTCCGCCGGCCACAGCTCGGCGCTGTCCGGCACCCGCAGCGCGGGCTGCTCGACGTCGAGTTCCGGGTGGGTCTCGACGTGCCCGGTGGCCGGCGGGATCACCTGCTGGCGGACCGCCAGGATCGCCTTGAGCAGGCCGGCCACCCCGGCGGCGGCCTTGGTGTGGCCGAAGTTGCCCTTGACCGTACTGATCGCGGCCGGCTCGGCCTCCGGCGCCGCCTCCCGGCGGGCCTCGGTGAACGCGCGCAACTCGGTGGCGTCGCCGACGGCCGTCCCGGTGCCGTGCCCCTCCAGGTAGGCGACCGAGTCGATGCCGAAGCCGGCCCGCTGGTACGCCCGCCGGATGGCCAGCCGGTGGCCGCTGGCCTCCGGCCGGGTGATGCCGCCCTTGCCGTCGGAGGAGTAGCCCCAGCCGGCGATGACCGCGTGCCGCCGCAGCCCCCGGGCGATGGCGTCCTCGTCGCGCATCAGCACCAGCATGCCGCAGCCCTCACCGGGCCAGAAGCCGTTGGAGTTGCGGTCGTACACCCGCATCTCGGCGGTGGCCAGCGCGCCGGTCTTGGCGAACCCGATCACCTCGAACGGGTCGATGCTCAGGTCCACCCCGCCGGCGACCGCCGCGTCCAGTTCGCCGTTGCTCAGCGCGTTGCAGGCGGTGGCGACCGACAGCAGCGACGACGAGCAGGCACCGTCGACGGTGTACCCGCCGCCCTTGAAGTCGAAGTGGTTGCAGATCCGCCCGGCGATGGTGTTGGCCAGCCCACCGGCGAGGGTGTCCTCGTCGATCGGCGGGAACGGCGCCTTGTAGCGCGGCTCCAGGTCGTCCAGGAAGGCGGTCACCGCGGTGTCGTCCCAGCCCTGCTCGCGCAGGGCTGCGCCGACCGTGCGTCGCACGTACGGCCAGCGCAGCCGCAGCAGGTTCGCTCGGCTGAACTCACCGGTCAGGGTGTTGCCGATGACCACGCCGGTGCTGGCCGCCGGCAGCCCTTCACCGTCGGCGAAGCCGGCGTCGGCCAGCGCCCGGGCGACGGTGTCCAGGGCCAGCCAGTGGGTCATGTCGGTGGACCGGAACGTGCTGCCGGCGATCCGGTACTTGACCCGGTCGAACTCGAATCCCTCCAGCACCGCCGCCTTGGCCGAGTAGAACCGGTCCGGCGCGGCCGGGTCGGGGGAGTAGTAGTCCTCGTGGTTCATCCGCTCGTCCGGCAGCCGGCGGAAGGCCCGGCGGCCGGTGAGCACGTTCTCCCACAGTTGGTTGGGGGAGTCGGCGTCGGGATACCGGCAGGCGATCCCGACCACCGCGATACGGTCAGTCATCAGATACCTTTCCTCACGCCGCCGCGCCGGCCACCGGCGCGGGGGCGGGTGCCACCGCCGCCTGCTGCTGGGCGCGCTTGCGCAGGTGAACCATCCACCAGTAGATGCCGCGGGCGCCGCAGACCACGACGACGGCGAAGAACAGCGTGTAGACGACGTTGAACAGCATCAGAACGCCGTAGACCATGGCCACCGACGACCCGAACATGAACTGGTGGATCGGCTTGACCGGGGTGGTCCCCGGGTCGGTGATCATGTAGTTGGTGAACAGCACGAACGCCACCCCGGCCATCACGCCGAGCGCGGAGAACAGCGCCACGTCCCAGATCCAGTGCCGCAGCAGCGCCTGGATGGCGAAGCCGCCCAGCCAGCCGACGATCAACGCCACCTTGCGGGTCAGCATGGCGTTGATCACCGTACCGGCGGTGACGATGATGATCGGGATCATGATCCGGAAGAAGGTGTTGGCACCCTCGGTGAACTGGTACGGCGGGGCGATCGAGATCCACGAGCCGAAGCAGACCAGGGCCACGGTGATGCCCAGGTTGGACGGGTTCATGTAGTGCCGCATCCGGCCGTACACCGGGGCCTGGAAGACGTACTTGCCGGTGACGCCGACGATCACCGCGAAGGCGATCGGCAGGAACATGTCGTTGGCGTACAGCAGCATGTTGCAGGCCAGCGCGGTGATGTGGGCGGGCAGCAGGAACTCGTACAGGCCGCGTCCGCCGCGCCCGGCGTACCGGGGTGCCCGCTGCTGCATCCGGGCGCTGAAGGTCTCGAAGACCAGGTCGGTGGCGTAGCCCACCAGCACCGCCAGGATCGGCCACAGCCAGGGCTGCTCGAAGCCCAGGACGGTGTACCCGAGGATGTTGAACACGGTCATCGAGATGGCGAAGTTGCGCAGCGCCAGGTAGCGGCGGTCCGGCTCCTTCGCCGCCGGCGCTGGTGGGCCGGCGGGGGCCGTCGTCGTGCCGACGGTCTGTTGGCGTTCGGCGGTCGTGGTCATCGGTTCGGAACCTCCTGGACACGGTCGGTCAGCACGAGGGTGTGCGTGCCGGCCGACAGCTGCTGGGTGGTGCTGTGCAGATCGCCGTCGAGGTCACGCCAGCGCAGGTCGACGGTGACCGGGCCGGTGGCGTCGCCGAGCCCGAGGTGGACCTCGAAGCTGCGCTTGCCGCCGTGGCCGCTGCCGCCGTCGAGCTGGGAGACCTGCCGGCGCCCGTCTGCGGTGGTGACCGTGACGGTGGCGCCGTAGGCCGGCGTACCGGGCAGGTCGGCGTCGGTGCCGTCCAGCGTCGGCCGGTACAGCCGCAGGTTGAGGTAGTCGCCGAGGTCCGGTGCCTCGTTGGTGTAGAACGCCGGGGCGGCCCACTGCCGGGCCACGGCCAGGTCGAGCGCGCCGGTCGCCCGGGTGTCGGCGGTGGCGATGCCGCGGGTCGGGATCGGCACGTCCAGGCCGAGCTGCTCGGTGATGTTGGTGAACTCGCCGCTGTCGGTCCGGGCGAAGAAGGCGAGCGGCTGGTCACCGGCGATGTCGTCGCCGGGCTGCATGTTCGGCCACATCGCCGGGTTGGACAGCAGGTTGTCGTTGGACATCGCCATCTCCTGCAGCCACGGCCACCGGTCGATGTCGCCCTTGACGAAGCCGAGCGTCTGCACGACCTCCAGGTCGCCGTCGTTGCGGAAGTCGGCGAACTTCACGTCCCAGCCCCAGCCGCTCCAGGCCATGCCGAGCGGCCGGGCCTGCTGGATGAACGGCGCGCTACCGGCGGAGAGGCTCTGCAGAGCCTCCTCCTCGGAGCCGGCCTGGTTCACCCAGACGAAGTTGCTCTCCTCCAGCCCCCAGGCGGTGGTGATGTTGGAGACCACCATGTCGAAGCTGCCGTTGGCGTTCAGGTCGCCGAAGTCGACGCCCATCCCCTTGAACGAGTCCTTGCCCAGCTGGAACGACTTCGGCGTACCGTGGCTGCGCTCGCCGTACACCGCCTCGAACTTGATCCGACCGGGGCGGGAGACGTTGTGCAGCAGGGCGTCGAAGGTGAAGTCGTTCGCCACGTACATGTCCGGCAGGCCGCGACCGGTCAGGTCGGCGGAGCCGAGCGCCAGGGTCCAGCCGGTGCTCTTGGCGAACGGGACCGCGCCCCGCTCCGGCACGAACGTCACCGACGGCGTCTCGCCGGCGGTCGCCGCGTGCCAGCGCAGCACCTGCAGCCCGCCGCCGTTGGTGGCGGTGGAGAGTGAGTCGTTCATCTCGACGTTGTCCTGGCCGTCCGGGTCGAGCACGTCGGACTCGGGGAAGTAGTTGCCGATCACCACGTCCGGCTTGCCGTCGCCGTCGAAGTCGTTGACCGTGGCGGCGTTGGTGTGCCACTTCGGACCGTGGTAGCGGCCGTCCGGCGAGTCCTGCGGCAGGATCTCCTGCCGGTGGTACGCCTCGTTGGCGGGCAGCTCGGTGCCGGCCTTGCGCAGGAACAGGATCGGCACCCGACCCCAGTAGGTCACCATGATGTCCATCCGGCCGTCCAGGTTGTAGTCACCCGGTACGCAGCCCATCGGTGCCATCGTGTGGTCGATCGGCAGCGGGGCCGGGTCGAGCAGGAACGGCTCGAACCGGTCGGCGGCCGGTGCGGTCGGCGCGTAGGTGACCACCACCTCGTTGGTCCGCACGTCGACGAAGCACAGGCTGTTGGCCACCCCGTGGCCGGTCAGGTCGTTGACGGCGATGCTCGCGCCCACCGAGGAGATCCAGGACCGGATCTTGTGGTACGACTCGTTGACCTCACGGATGTTCCGTTTAGGTAGTTGGTCGTAACCCTCCGGATAGTCGATCTCAAGCTCGGTGAACCGGTACTTTTGGGCAACCTCGTCAGCGCCGGCCACCGACACGCGAGCGTCGATGACGAAGAACATCACGGCGAGGAGTAAAATCGCCGCTATTCCGGGGCTGATCGAGCGCAGGCGTTGACCCAGCACGGTCTGGTCTCCTTACTGCGGGAACCATCGGCTGTTGTCCAGGCCGACGGAGTTGACAGGGCGGACGTCGTTGCCGCAACGCCGATCCGATGAATTTCCGGAAATGGCGTGCGGTGAACGGGAGCCCTTGTGGCTCCCGGCTCGCCGGGGATCCTCCTGAAGCCGAGGGTGGGTGGAGATGGGGAGGCCGCACGGCACGGTCGGCCACCGGGATCATCGTCCGACGGCCGTACGGCGGAGCGCTTCTTTCACATTGCCTCCGATGATTCGCTGCATTCCCGGGATCTGTCACAATCCGTCGCCGATCCGATCGGACGGAAAGACGGCAATATTGCGAAACCCTCGGCGGCGGGAGCTGGCTAGCCTGAGTGAGGTGTCGCATGACGCGTCATCCGGACACCGTGCACCGTCGTATTGCGGTCGGCTGTCCGGCTCACCGCGCAGAGAAGGAGCCGTCGTGTCTGTCGAGGGATTCTGGAAGGTCGCCGTGGCCACCCCGCTGGGTACCCGGCACACCGTGCTCGAATTGTTCACCAAGGACGGTGCGCTGCAGGGGATCTCCCGTGGGGAGAAGGAGGAGTTGGTACTGCAGGACCTGCAGCTGGCCGGCGACCGGTTGTCCTGGTTCCAGTCGATCACCAAGCCGATCCGGATGAACCTGGTGTTCGACGTGGTCGTCGACGGTGACGAGATGTCCGGCACCGCGAAGGGCGGCCCGATGCCGCCGGCGAAGGTCAGTGGCCGGCGCGAACCGGCGACCCAGGCGGCCTGACCTCGGCCGCAGCGGCGATCCCGGGCGCCCGGCCCGTCCACCACGGCTGGGTATCCGGGTGCCCCGGGTCGTCCACCGTGGCCCGGCGACCGGGATCCCGGGTGGGGCCGCGCAACCGCCCCTCGGACGGTCGTCGATGATCCGTACGACCGATTGACTTATTCTCATTTATCATTAAAAGTCATGGATATTCCGACCGGGGAGAGATCCATGACCGACGCGTCGCCCGCGACCATCCACCATCGGTATCTGATCGTCGGCGCCGGCCCGGCCGGCTTGCAGCTCAGCTACTACCTGCAGCAGGCCGGCAGCGACTACCTCGCGCTGGAGCGGTCCGACGCTCCCGGGGAGTTCTTCCGGCGGTTCCCCAGACACCGCGGCCTGATCTCGCTGAACAAGGTGCACACCGTCAGCACCGACCCGGAGATCCGGCTCCGCTGGGACTGGAACTCGCTGCTGCACGAGCCGTTCGAGCTGCCCTTCTCCGACTACAGCCGGGAGTACTACCCGAGCGCCGACGACCTGGTCCGCTACCTGGCCGACTTCGCCCGGCACCACCGGCTGGCCATCCGGTACGGGGTCGGCGTCGACCGGGTCGAGAAGACCGACAAGGGCTTCCTGGTGGTTGCCGGCGACCAGACGTACAGCTGCGAGTGCCTGGTCGTGGCCACCGGCTGGGGCCGACCGAACATCCCCGACGTGCCCGGCATCGAACACGCGGTCGGCTACGAGGCGATGAGCACCGACGCGGCGGACTACGCCGGCCACCGGGTGCTGATCCTCGGCAAGGGCAACTCCGCGTTCGAGACCGCCTCGGCGATCCTCGGCCACGCCGCCATGGTGCACCTGGCCAGCCCGCGGCCGATGCGGCTGGCCTGGAACACCAAACACCCCGGGGACGTACGCGGCCACCACGGCGCGGTGCTGGACAGTTACCAGTTCAAGACCCTGCACTCGGTGCTGGACTGCGTCATCGACGAGATCCGCCCGGTCGGCGACCGGTACGAGGTGCACCTCACCTACACCCACGCCGACGGCGAGACCGCGGTGATGGAGTACGAATCGGTGCTGCGCTGCACCGGCTTTGCCATGGACACCTCGATCTTCGGTGACAGCGCGCGGCCGAAGCTGGTCCCCAGTGGCCGGATGCCGGCCACCGACCCGGACTGGCAGTCGGTCGACGTCGACGGGCTCTACTTCGCCGGCACCCTGGCCCAGGACCGCGACTTCAAGAAGGCCTCCTCGGCGTTCATCGACGGGTTCCGGTACAACCTGCGGACCCTGACCGCGTTGCTGCGCGAGCGGTACGAGGCGGCGCCGCTGGACTTCGACAAGGTCTCCGCCGACGCCGACTCGTTGACCCGGGCGGTGCTCGACCGGGTCAACTGGAGCTCGGCGCTGTGGACCCAGTTCGAGTTCCTGGTCGACGCCCTGGTCGTAGACCAGGCCACCGGTCACGTCCGGCACTACCACGACCTGCCGGAGGACTACGCGGTACGCCGATTCGGCAGCGAGAGCCACTACTACACGTTCGGGCTGCGGTGGGGGCGGGACGACTACCCGGACGTCTTCTCGATCGAACGCCATCCGCAGCCCGACCGGGCGTCGGAGAGCGCCTTCATCCACCCGGTGGTGCGCCGCTACCGGGGCGGTGAACTCGTCGAGGAGCTGCACCTGCTGGAGGATCTGCTGGCCGAGTGGCGTCGACCGGACCGGCACGTCCAGCCGCTTCTCCGGTTCTTCGCCGCCGACCTGCACCGCTGACACCAGGGAAGCTGCCATCCCGGCCACCAGGTGGCCGGCGTCGCTGCCGGCTACCGGTGGACCAGGACCTCGGACAGCGGCTTGCGGGTCAGCTGCGGCACGGTCACCCCGGCCGCGGGGTAGCCGACCGGCATCACCACGCAGGCCCGTTCCTCGACGGGGCGGTCGCAGATCTCGTTGAGGAACTTCATCGGGCTGGGCGTGTGGGTGAGGGTGGCCAACCCGGCCAGGTGCAGCGCGGTGATCAGCACCCCGGTGGCGATGCCGACCGACTCCTTGACGTAGTACGGTTTGGGTGAGTTGGGGCCCCGGTGCACCTCGAACACCACGATGACCACCGGAGCGGTCTCCAGGAACGGCTTCTGCCAGTCGGTGCCCATCGGGGCCACCGCCCGCAGCCACTCGGCGGACGCCCGCCGGGTATAGAACTCCAGCTCCTCCGCCTCGGCGGCCTGACGTAGCCGGCGTTTGCGCTGCGGGTCGGTGACCACGACGAACCGCCACGGCTGCAGGTTCGCCCCGCTGGGCGAGCAGGCCGCCGCGCGTACCGCCTCCTCGATGACCTCAAGCGGCACCGGGTCGGGCGCGAAGTGCCGCACCGAACGGCGGCTGGCCATCTGGTCGGCGAACCGGCGGGCGGTGGAACCCATCGCGGCCGGGTCGAGCCGGTCGAGATGGAACGGGACCGTCGCGACGTTCTGCACGGGGACCTCCAGGGCCGGTCGGGCTGTCCTTCAAGGATCACCCACCGTGGGCCCTGATAGTTGCCACCGATTGCCGTTGTCGCCGCTGCTGTTGTCGCTGCCGCCGTCGCCGGCCCGGTCGCGCGCCCGCGCGTCAGCTGGACGTGCACTCGGCGAGGTAGTCGACCACGGCGGCCAGCCCGCCCGGTCGTTGCGCGGCCAGCCGCTGCCGTCGCGCGCCGGTGCCGTCGGCCAGCAGCCGGTCCACCCCGTCGACCACCATCCGGTGGGCGCGCTGGGCGTGCAGCTGCGGCTCCACCGCCGCGACCAGGTCACCGACCAGGTCGGCGGCCGGCCGGAGCCGGCCGGTGGCCGGATCCAGGCCGGCGCCGTCCAACCCGTCGCGCGCCGCCCGCCAGTACGCCACCCGCAGCAGCTCGTCCGGTACGTCGGGCGCGGGCACACCCTGCTCGACCAGCGCCGACAGCCGGGTCACCAGGGCGCGGACCACGGCCGCGTACAGCGCGGTCTCCTCGACGGTGAGCGCGGCGTCGGCGACCCGGACCTCCACGGTCGGGCTGTGCTCGGACGGGCGGACGTCCCAGAAGATCGTGCCCCGGTCGACCAACGCACCGGCGGCCAGCAGCGAGTCGACCACCCGGTCGTAGTGCGCGGCCGAGTCGAACCGGGGCGGCGGACCGGCCACCGGCCAACGCGGCCAGGTCATCGTCCGCCAGCTGGCGTAGCCGGAGTCCCGGTTGTCCCAGAACGGCGAGTTCGCCGTGAGGGTCAGCAGCACCGGCAGGTACGGCCGCAGATGGTTGCCGACCTGCACCGCCCGTTCCCGGTCGGGCATCTCCACGTGCACATGCAGCGCGCAGATAGCCAGTTCGTCGTGCAGGCCGCGGAACGTCTCGATGCCCCGGTCCTGCCGTGGCCCGGTGGTGATCGGCGGCGGCACCGGCCCGGCGACGGCGGCCGAGCCGGTGGCCACCAGCCGCAGTCCGCGCTCCCGGGCGCACCCGCCAGCGACCTTGCGGGCCTCGGCCAGCTGCGCCGCCAGCTCGGTGTGCCCGACGCACGGCTCGGTACGGGTCTCCACCTGCAGCGGGGTGATCTCGCCGGCCACCCGTCCGGGCAACCGGGACGCGGCGCCGGCGACGACCTCGGCGGCGCGCGGCACCGGAGCCCGGGTGACCGGGTCGACGACGAGGAACTCCTCTTCCACCCCGAACCGCGGGGCGATGTCCGGCTGGCGGTTGGTCGGACTCATGGCGGCGGAGACCTCCACGGCTGGCTCGACGTCGGCCGCGATCCCGGGCCGTCCGGAGCCTAACCGGTCGGCGCGTGGTCCCGCGCCGTCGAGAGTGCACTAAGCCGATGATCGTCCAGAATGTCGATCATCATGGCAGCCAGCAATGCCGTCCTGTCCGACATCTGTGACAGGTCCGCCCATTCGCTACGGGCGTGCGACCCGCCGCCGACCACCCCCAGTCCGTCCAGCGTAGGTATGCCCATCGAGCCGGTGAAGTTCGCGTCGGACGCGCCCGGCGCGCGTACCCCGACCAATGGCGGCAGCCCCATCCGCCGGCCGACCCGCTGGGCCACCTCCAGCAGCGGCACCGCCACCGACTCGGGCAGCGGGTACCGGTTCACCCCGCCGTCGACGTCGAGCGTGGCCTCGGCCAGCCGCGCCGGCAACGCCCGGATCATCCGGTCCACCCGGTGCAGTTCGTCGCGGGTCCAGGCCCGTACGTCGACACTGAACTCGGCGGACTCCGGCACCTGGTTGGTCATCGCGCCGCCGTGCAGCACGGTGGGTGTGACCGTGGTGCCGTCGGTGGCCAACGACCGTACCGCGAGCACCTGGTGGGCCAGCTCGACCGCCGCGTTGACCCCGCGGTGCGGCTCCACGCCCGCGTGCGCGGCCCGGCCACGGACGGTGATCCGGTAGACGGAGCCGCCCTTGCGGGCGACCTTGAGCCCACCGTCCTCGCTGCTCGGCTCGCCGACGAGCACCGCTCCGGACCGGCCGGCCTGCTGCTCGATCAGCTGCCGGGAGGTCGGCGACCCGCTCTCCTCGTCGCAGGTCAGCAGCAGCCCGACCCGGGACGGATCGGGCAGCAGCGCGAGCGCGCCGAGCAGCTGCACGATCCCGCCCTTCATGTCGCACACGCCCGGCCCGGTGGCGATCGGGCCGGACACGGTGAACGGCCAGTCGGTGACGGTGCCCGCCGGCCAGACCGTGTCGTAGTGGCCGAGCAGCAGGATCCGCTGATCGACCGCCGGCCAGAGCAGATGTGGCAGCCCGTCGCGGACGATCCGGCGGGCCGGTCGGCCGAGCACCTCGCTGCCCCAGGTGTCCAGCAGGTCGGCGCAGTCACGCAGCAGCCGTACCGCGCCGGGCGGGGACTCGGCGGCCACCAGTGTGCCGAGTCGCCGTACCATTTCCGTCGCCTGGTCCCCCGCAGCGCGTCGGAGCTTGTCCAAGTCAGCCATGCGGCGATCGTGGCACCGGCTGACGGCCGGCGTCATCCGCCAGCGTGCCCACCTCGTCGCTGTCCGTGCCCAAGTTGGATGGTGTGGCCGTCGGGCGACAGTCGGGGCACTTTGGAAGAACCTCGTCGGTCGAAGTTGCGGCATCATCCCGTTGGGACCGTGCCGCCGACCGACGGCGGACGACCGCCTCAGGAGGCCGCCGGATGGCACATATCGATCTTGGTCTGGACGAGACGGAACACCCGGGGATCACCGGCCTGTTCCGGTACCGGCCGGAGACCGCCGCCCCGCTCGGCGCGCTCGCCGAGGTGCTGCTGCACGCGCCGCACCCGACACTGAGCCCGGGCGAGCGTGAGCTGATCGCCGCGTACGTGTCGCAGCGCAACGAATGCTCGTTCTGCTCCGCCTCGCATTCGGCGTTCGCCGCCGCGCAACTCGACGGTGGGATGCCCGTGGTGCAGGCGGTCCAGGCGGACGTCGACGGCGCCGCCGTCACGCCGAAGCTGCGTGCGCTGCTGAAGATCGCCGGAGCCGTCGCGCGTGGCGGCCGGCAGGTCGACGCCGCGCTGGTCGACGCCGCCCGGGCGGCCGGCGCCACCGACCTGGAGGTCCACGACACGGTGCTGATCGCGGCGGCGTTCTGCATGTTCAACCGCTACGTGGACGGACTCGGTACGGTGCTGCCGGCCGACCCGGGCGTCTACGCCGAGCGGGCAAAGCAGGTGGCCGCCAACGGATACGGCGGTTGACCCTGCGCACACGTCAACCGGTCACCGCGGCCGCAGGCAGGTCAGCGGCTGTTGTACGGCATGGTGGGGAACCAGCCGTAGTCGAACATCGCCGGCAGCCGCACGTCCCAGTAGACGACCATGAAGACACCGAGCGCGATCAGCAGCCCGCCGGTGACCGCGGCGGTGCGGGCCGGATCGGTGGCCAGCCAACGGATCAGCCCGCCCCGGGTGACCACGACCAGCAGCGCGAACACCGCCGACACGATGACGATGTTGCCCAGCGACTGCAGAACGAACGCACCGGCTCCGTACAGCGGGTTGCCGCTGTCGACCGCCCAGATGAACAGCTTGTTGAACAGCGGGTACGGCCGGCCGATCAGGAACCCGCCGACGAGCGCGCCCAGGGTGACCACCCGGGCCACCGGGCGGCGGGCGAACGGGTCCGGCAGTACGCCGAGCGCCGCCAGCCCGAGGTAGGCGAAGGCGAGCCCGATCAGCCCGAAGACCACCATCGACTGGACCAGGCGTACCGGCAGCCCGCCGACCGAGCCGGTGGACAGTTGCGGCAGCCGGTCGCCGATCAGCACGCCGACGAAGCCGTACGCCCCGGCGACAGCGACCATGCCGAGGGTGAGCCAGCCGATCGGCCGCAGCAGGCTGCGCAGGCCGGCCCGGGTGGCCGCGCTGCCGCTGGCCTGGCTCATCGGCCCGATCGACGCGGCCATCGCGACGTTGCAGGCGGTGAAGGTGCCGGCCAGCCCGGTGACGAACGCGAACACCAGACCGGCGACGGTGCCGCCGATCGCGGTCGCCTTGGCGTCGTGGCCGAGCAGCGCGTTCGCGACGTTGTCACCGATCACGTGGTCGACGAACTCGTACGACCAGAGCACCGCGAGCAGCACCCCGGCAGCGGCGCCGATCAGCGCGATCCGGGTCCGGGAGGCCGCGGCCGGATAGCCGGACGCCGGTTGGATGGTCTGGGGCTGTGGAGATCCACTCCTGGATATAGTCATGCGTTGATCATTTGTGCGGCGGGAGGTGGTGTCCTCTCAGATCTTGCCCCACTGCCGTGCCGGTCGATGCGGATGACGCCCAAGACGGCAATCCACGACAACTTCGCGACAGCGGGGAAACCCAGAATGAAGTCATGTCGGTCACCTCGGATCAGTGGCGGTGCGCCGCCACCTCCGCCCCGGACGTGTCGCGACGGCTGCTCACCCTGGTGGACGGACTGCCGGCCGACCATCCGGTGACCGCCGACTGGAGCCTCGCCGACACGATGGCGCATCTGGCCACCATCACCGCGATGGACATCGCGCTGGTCACCGGCGGCGTCCCGAACCTGCCGGTGCCCGAGATCAACGAGCTGCGGGCGACGACGACGGTCGACACCGTCGCCGAGATGAACCGGCGGGTGCTGGCACAGTTCACCGAGCGCGACGTGCCGGCGTTGTCGGCCCGGTTGCGCGCCGACGTCGCGGAGCTGACCCGGCTGGCCGACACGGCCGACCCGGATCACGAGGTGAGCTGGCTCGGCGCCGCGCAGCTGCCGGTCGCCGGCCTTTACTCCCATCTGCTCAACGAGATGAACATCCACGCCTGGGACATCGCCCGGTCGGTCGGCGGACGCTGGCACACCGACCCGCACCAGGCGGCGCTGTTCGTCGACGTTTTCCTGGCCGGAGTCACCCGCTGCGGCTACGGCCGGCTACTCGACCACGACCGGCCGGTCCGCGCCGGGCGGATCTCGGTGACCTTCCACCCGCGTACCGGTGGCCCGACCACCCTGGCCCTGGTCGACGGCCGGGTACTGCTGGAGCCGGTCGACCCGAGGCCGGACGTGCGGCTGCGCTACGACCCGGCGACGTTCAACCTGATGCTGTTCGGCCGGGTGGGTCGGCTGCGGGCGGCGCTCGGCCGCAAGGTGGCGGTCGGCGGTCGGCGGCCGTGGCTGCTGCCCACGTTCATGTCGACGATGCGACTGCCGTCCTGACGTCAATCAGTCCTGACGCGGATCCGTCGTAGTCGTCCTGACTGCGCCACGTAACGGGCTTGACGCAGACGCGTAGTGTGACGTACACAACCATCGCTGTTTGTCGATCATGGTGGGAGTCACCGTGATCGGCGGCGGAGGGAGTGTACGCCCATGTCGGACCAGGCGCCGTACAGCCGGCGCTCATTTCTCAGTGGAGTGATCGCCACCGGGACCCTGGCGGCGGTCGCCACCTACGCGGCCCCCGGTGGCCGACTGCAGTCCCGGGTCGAGCTGCGGCTGTCCACCGGCGCGGATCCGACCGGAGCCCGGGACCTGCTGGTGAGCATGTGGAACGAGACGAACCCACATACCATCGTGCGGGTCGACCCGATCGGCAGCGGCTCCGGCGACGAACGCCGGATCATGCTGGAGAAGGCCGCCGCCGGCGAGGCCGACCTGCTCAATCTCGACATCGTCGACGTGCCCGAGTTCGCCACCAAGGGCCTGATCGAGAAGATCCCGCCGACCGGCGGGCGGCAGCTCATCGCCCCCCTCGACCAGGTCAGCCGGGTGCCCGACGAACCCGGCGCGTACTGGGCCGCACCGTTCAACACCGACGTCGGCATGCTGTTCACCCGGCTCGACGGTGAGTCCACCGAGGCGCCGCCGCGGCGGCTGCCCGACCTGCTCGCCACGATCCCGGACGGGTCGCAGCAGTTCGTCGGACAGCTGCGCCCCAGCGTATCGGCGTTCTACGAGGCGTTCGTGGTCAACGTCCTGGAACACGCCGTCGCCGAACGGCCGGCCGTGCTGAAACCACTGGGCACGCCCGGTGCCGAACGGCCCGCCGACCGGATCTCCACCGACGTCGAGCTGTGGAGAACCGCGCTGCAGCCGCTGAAGGACGCGATCGACGCCGGGAAGGTGCTGACGTCCGGCGGCGAGCCCGAGTCACTCGAGGCGTTCGCCGCCGCCGACTCCACGATCCGGTACCTGCGCAGCTGGCCGGTCGAGTACCGCAAGCTGCAACTGGCCGGCAACCGGGACGTGGCGACCGGACGGATCCGGGTCGACCCGCTCAGCCAGGGCATCCTCGGCGGGCAGAGCCTGGCCGTCGTCGCCGGTTCGCGCTACGTCGACCGCGCCCTGGCGTTCATCTCGTTCGTCACCAGCGAAGGGGCCCAGAAGATCCTCGCCTCGCACGGCATCGCGCCGACCGCGATCGGCGCGTACAACGACCCGAACCTGCGGGCCTCGATCCCGCACCTGGTCAGAGTGCGCGAGGCGGTGGAGAACTCGCTGCCCCGGCCGGTGCACCCCGGTTACCGGCGGTTCTCCGACGTGGTCAAGGAGCATGTCGAACGGTTTCTCTACGAGGACCAGGACCTGTCGCCACAGTTCACCACGGAGATGGCCGGTGCGCTGGCCTGACCCCGGTGCCGGTGCCGGCGGCACGGTCCGGAGAGGTACGTCGTGCAGATAGAACCATGGCACGTCCCGCTGCTGGTGATGGCGGGCATCATCGTGCTCGAACTACTCGCCGTCCTGGTGCTCCGCGACGCCGGACCGGCGGTACGGCAGTTCCTACGCACCGCCGGCCTCGGCACGCTCGCCCTGGTGCTGCTGGTCGTTGTCGTGGTCAGCATCGGCCCGTCGCTGGCCGACCAGCTGGCCAGCGTCGCCGCCGCGATCGCCGGTATCGCCGCACTGTGGCTGACCTACCGGTCACACCGGCCGTCGGCGGAACGCGACGGCGGCGGCCGACGATCCGCCGGGGAGGACGGCCGCGACCGCCAACAGGCGAGCTGACCGCCCGTGCACTACACCGCCGCGCGGTAAGCGGTGCGCAGTGCGGACGCGAACGTCTCGACCGGCTGCGCCCCGGAGATCCCCCACCGGTCGTTCAGCACGAAGAACGGCACCCCGGTGGCGCCCAGCCGGCGGGCGGCCCGGGCGTCGGCGGCGACCTCGACGGCGTACCCGTCGCCGTGGACCACCTGCTCGGCGGCGGCCCGGTCCAGGCCGACCTCGACGGCGAGTCGGACCAGGGTCTGCGGGTCGTCCAGCACCGCGGCTTCGGCCAGGTGCGCCCGCATCAGCCGCTCGTGCAGCGGCCCGCCGAGCCCGTTCGCCGAGGCGAACTGGTTCAACCGGTGCGCGTCGAAGGTGTTCACCGAGACCGCGCGGTCCAGTGCGTAGGTCAGGCCCTCGGCGGCGGCCAACTCGCTGACCCGCTGGGTCATCGCCCGGACCTGGGCCGGTGACCCGCCGGTCCGGCGGGCCAGCATCTCGGGCACCGGCAGCGGCTCACCGTGCGTGGGGTCCAGCTGGAAGCTGCGCCAGCGCACCTGCACCCGGTCGGCGTGCGGGAACTGCTCCAACGCGGTGTGCAGCCGTCGCTTCCCGATGTAGCACCACGGGCAGATCACGTCGGACCACACGTCGACCCGGACCAAGGGGGTGGCGGCGGCGTCGGCCCGGCCGCCGGTCGTTGTGGTCGTCATCGTCACCTTCCAGGCCCGGGTTGGTCCCGCCGAGGCTAACCGGGTGCTGCGTCGCCGCCGGGGGCAACGTGCGAGACACCCTCGTCGGTGACACCCTTCGGGACACATTTCCGGGGTACTGCCCAGTAACAGGTGGAGCGGCCGGCGCTCGGCTGACACGATGACGGCGCGTCAGGTGGGTGCGCGTTGACCGACTGAGCCATGTGCAGCGAGTAGTTTCTCGACTGCGGTGCGCGATAACCGGGCGTGAAGTGGGAACAACCGGGCCCAAGCAAGCAACAACCGGGTCGAAGCAAGCAGAAAATGGACTGCCGAATGAGCAGTCGAGCCGGGCAACGTACCTTTTGTGGAGACTGCCAGCATCACCAGCGTTGCCCGTACGGAACCCGGCCTGGCAGCCGGCGCCGACCCCGACCTGATCGGTGGGCTCCGGCTCCGGCCCGACGCGCGGGCCCTGCAGCTTGACCGGTACGGCCGGGTGGTGCGCGTCTCGGCCGGCCTGACCCGGTGGATCGGCTGGTCGGGCGCGCAGCTCGCCGGACGCCCGTTCGAGCTGGTGCTGCACCCGGACCGGCGGGCCTGGTTCCGCCACCGGTTCAGCATCCTGCTGACCGACGCGTACCCGCACTTCGTCGGACTGGCCGAGGTGACCACCACCGACGGTCGCCTCGCCTCCAGCCACATCACCGCCGTGGCGGTACGCGGGACGGAGCCGCCGGCCGACTCGGTGCTGGTGCTGCTCACCCCGGAGAACCGGGTACGCCGCCCGCAGCTGACCGAGGTCGGTGCCCGGGTGCTGGAAGGGCTGGCCGGCGGCGCCTCGACCGCCGAGCTGGCGGCCAGCCTGCACCTGAGCCGCAAGGGCGTCGAGTACCACGTGACCGCGCTGCTGCGCCAGGCGCGGGTGACCAACCGGACCGCGTTGGTCGCCTGGGCGTACCACTGCGGGGTCCTGGTGCCCGGCAGTTGGCCACCCCGGCTGGCACCCGAGGCCCGGGAGCAGGTCCGGCCGCGCGCCCGGACCTCAGCCGCCGCCCAGCACGCGTAGGCCGGCAGCGCCGACGGTCGGGCCCGGCTCAGCGGCGGCCCGGCGGTGCCAGCGGCGAATAGCGGATTCGCGGCCCCGGAGGCTGCTCCGGACGGGTCTGGTTCGGGTGGCGGGCGGCCCGGTGCCGCATCAGCAACCAGACGCCGAGACCGCCCAGCAAGGCTCCCATCAGGACCGCCAGCACCAGCCGCACCGTGCCGCCGAAGACGATCTGCCCGAGCGCCGCCCCGACGATCCACCGGGCGACCCACGCGCCGACCGTCGACTCCGTGACCGAACTGGTGTCCGCTGCAACCGGCATGACCGCCTCCCCTGACCACGGTATCGATCCTTGGCGTTCCCATGCGGGGCCAGCGGAAACCATGTCGGCAACTTGACGGCGGTCACACCCCTGCCGGCCGGACTATCCGGCCGTACCGTAGATGGTGTCCTTCAAGGAACGGACCTGGGCAAACTGGTCGCGGATCAGCGCGGTGGCGGCCTGCTGCACGCGTACGGAGAATTCGTCCTCCCGGAACCGGCGCAGGCTGCCCGGCACGATCCGCACCGTCCAGTCCCGCATACCGCGGACCTCGATCTGCACCGAACCGTCGTCGGACCGGCCCTCGGCGACGATCCCGCCCCGGGCCGCCTGGTAGTCGACGTCGCGCGGCCCGACCGGCGGCTCCTCCCCGGACACCGGCGTGTCGAGCGCCTCGCTGACCGCCGCCCAGTACGCCCTCATCCTGCCCGCCCACAACAGCCGGCCCAGCCCGGCAAGTTGCTGCTCGACATAGCGTTCGTCCAGCCACTGGTAGCGGCCGGCGGCGAAGGTGACCCGTACGCAGTCGCGGCCGCGCAGCTCACCGGAGATTGCGCCACCCGGCGCGACCGCCGTCACGTGCATGTTGTCGAGCCGGTCTGCCAGCAGTCCCACGATCCGTTCCCCAGTCATTGTCGTCGTCGAAGTGGGTGTGTGGAGAGTCGTTGCGGATGGTCGAGCTGAACGGCCGAGGTGGGCGGTCGCCGTCAGGTCGAGTAGCCCATGAACAGTGGCCCGGTCACGTTGGACTGGGTCGCGTCGGCCAGCGCCGGCCGTTTCGCTACGAAGCTGTCCCGCTGCTGCGCCACGGCCTGGCAGCAGCTGGTGAGCGCGTCGGCGATCTTCTGCTCCTGCTCGGCGATGTAGCCGTGCAGCAGGCGGATGGCGTCGCGCATCGAGTCGACGACCGCCGGCGCCGTATCACCCTGGAACCGGACCGCCGGCGGGTCGTCGGGCACCCCGGCAGCCGCCACCTGCGACGAGGCCCCGACAGCGGTCAACCCCAGCGAGAGCCCGAAGCTGACCGGGGCGAGCGCCACGCCGGCCACCGCCGCCACTGACGACACCACGGTGAAGGTCATCACCCACTCGTTCTTGCCGCAGTCGTCCATCCGGTCCAGCGCGGTGATCGTGTCGTGGGCGATCTTGTCGATGTCGTCGCGCGCCCGGACCCAGATCTCCCGCTCCGCGTCCAGCGCCGCCCGGAGGACCGCGATCCCCATGAACTGGTTGTAGACGATCGACGGGAACGGGGAGATGAAGTTGCTCTTGAACTCCATCGCGGCCCGACCCGTCCAGCTCTCGATGTGGCTCTCCGCGTCAAGCATCTCGTCGAGATCGTGGTTGGCGCGGTAGCTTGCGCGGGTCACTGGATCCTCGGAGATCCATCCCGACGACAATTGCTTGAGCGCTTGGTCGACAACACTGATCCGGCTGCTGAACGCTGCTGGGTCAGGCATCTCGGCGAACGCCTGGAACAGCTCCGGAATGTCGCCGAACATCTGCTCGACCCGCTGGCGGGTCTCCTGCTCGCCGTGCCGCGGTGCCAGTTGCGGTTCACCGGCCGGGGCTGCCGGGCGCGCCCCGGACTCGGTCAGCGCCTTCAATGTCGCCTGCTGTTGGATCTCGTACGCGTGCTGCATCAGGTTGTCGAAGCTCATCCGATGTCGGCCCTCGGCTCGCCGTTGACCTCCAGCAACCGGGCGAACTCACTGGCCGCCTCGTAGTCGGCACGGGCGTACTCGACGGTGGCGACGCAGAGCGCGTCCGCCGTCGCCTCGATGTTGTCCGCCGTGTCGTGGCAGATCTTTGCCAGGATGTCGTGCAGCTCGACCCACGGTTGGTACGCCGGACCGTATGGCACACCGGGCAGATTGCCCGAGCGGACAAACGCCCCGGCGACGCCGACGGCGGCAGCATCGAGGGCCTCCCCGGCCGCCGAGTAGACCGCCGCCACGGTGGGAAGATTGTCCCGGCCGGCACACCAGAGCCCGTACAGGTCCGCGCCCAACCTGGTGCCGTTGTTGGGCTCACTGTTCATCACGTGATCCTCCATCTGCCCGTCGGGTGGCCGACCCTGCCAGCCGGTTAGTTGAAGGGAACTGCTGTCGACCACCCCGGCGATCTGGGCGCGGGGCCGAAGTCGCAGTAGGGGTAGCTCTCGGTCCGGGAGTCGTCGATGTTTGACGGAATGCCGGTGTCGATGTACGTCACCTGCTCGCGCTGGTCAGTGCCGCACCGGCCGGGCCCTTTGTCGCCGTCGATGCTGCCGCCGACGATCTGGCCGGTAGCGTCCCGGAAGATGGTGCCGACGCCCCGGGTGAACAGGCCGGTGCAGTACGGCGACGCCATCCGGTAGTACACGATCCCACTGTGCGACTCCGCGTCGACAATGGTGGTGCGGTCGTGCGTGGTGGTGACGTCGGCGACCTCGTCCGGTCGGTGCTCGACCCAGGTGGTGGCACCGACGGTGGTGTCCACCTCGACCTGGTCGGCAGCGCCGGCCGCTCCGTCGACGTACACGGCGGTGCCGACGCCGGACCGGGCACCGGGCAGCAGCAGCGGCACCTCCAGCAGCACCGTCCCGCCGCCGTCTCCGACCACGACAGTGTCGCCGGTGCCGTCGCGAACGTCGAACGAGACCCGGGTGCGGTAGGCGACGTACCCGCTGGTGTTCTCGACGATGACCCCGATGCTCGCGGTCGCCGAGCCGAGTCGACGCACCGGTGGGACGATCGTCACGCCGGATTCGACGACTCGCAGCCCGCCGCCGTCTGGTGCCTCGGCGGACGGGCCGGCGGTGCCGGTGAGCGGGCGGTCGGGTGCCTCGATACAGGAGGCTGCCGGGTCGGGCTCCAAGTCGGGCGAGCAGGCGGCGGTGACAGCGACAGCCGCGACCAGGACGACGGCGAGCGCCGCCGGCACGGTTGGCCGAAGCCGGATCGATGCGGGCATGGCGCGCCTGTTCCCCACTCTTGAGCCGATGGACTGCCGCGGTTACTCCAACGTACTACATGGACACATTCCGTACGTGGTGCAGGGAGGTTGCGGTGACTCTAGGTGAGGATGATCAGTCTGCTGAGCTCCTGTCGCCAATCCGTCACTTTCCGGTACGGCTCAGTCGGCGAGCACCTGCTGGCCTTGCCGCAGCGCGGCGGCCATCGCGTCCCGGTAGCCGGACAGTTCGGCACCGTGCCGGTCGACCGCGGCGTCCAGCGCCTTCTCCCACGCCAGCCGCTGCGCCTCACGCAGGCCGGTCCGGTCGGCGCACCCGGCGTCCGCGACGGCCAGCGCGATCTCCTTCTCCCGGGCCACCTCGGCCGGCCACGGGCCGTCCTCCGGCACCCGGCCGCCGGGCCGCTCACCGACCGGGTGGTGGAAGTACTGGGCGAAGCGCCGGGCGTCCGCCGGGTCGAGCAGCTGCGGCTGGCCGGCCTGCTGGAGGCAGTCCGACCAGGCGGCCGTCGCCGAGGCCACCGTCGGATCGGCGGCGTACCCGGCGCGGGCCGCCTCGTCGATCGCGGTCACCGGGCTCGGCGGCGCGGCGACCTCGCCGTACACAGCGGATCTGGCCTCGCCGACGCAGCCACCGAGCGTCGAGTTGCCGGCGTCGTCGGTGAGGGTCTCGCCGTCCGCTGCACCGGTCAGCGCCTCCAGATAGCGGCGCTCCTCGGCCGGTGACGGCCAGGTGAACCGTTCGGTGGTGGCGCCCGCACCGGCCTTGGCGTCGGCCTCGCCGGCGGTCTCGGCAGCTCGGATGCCGTACCCGTTCGCTTCTGCCTCGTCCAGCGTCGGTGACTGCTGCGGTGGTACGACCGCCGGCCCGGGAAGCCCGGCCGGGAGCTGCGCGGGAAACCGGTCGATGCCAGCATCGCGCAGACACGCTTCGGTGAGCCGGCCGACGACGGCACGTACCTGCGGGTCCATCGCCAGCGTGGCGGCGAGCAGCGGATGCTGGCCCGACAACGGATCGGATCCGGCGGGCTGCCCGCCCGAACCGGCCGGCGGCTCGGCTGCCTCGTCGGATGTCGACGGTTCCGGTGAGCAGGCCGCCAGCATCGCCAGTACGCCGACCATCGCGGCGGTGGGCAGCAGCTTGTCGAGGCGTTCGTGGTGCAGCATGTTCAGACCGTCTCCGTTGATCATTGTTGCGGGTCGTCAGGGGGCGCGCAGTGCTGGTAAACCTCGGTCCGAGTGTCGGCCGCGGCCGGCGGCAGACTGCTCGGCAGCAGCGTCGACCCGGGGTGCCGGCCGGGCAGGCAGGCGGACGGCGAGACGGTGGGGTCGAAGCCCCCGCCGACCACCGTGCCGGCCTCGTCGCGAAACACCGCGCTGGTGCCGACTGAGGTCCACTTTTGGCAGTACGGTGAGTGGACCTCGTAGGTGACCGTAGCGTCAATCTGGTCCGTACCGTGCCGCCGGGTCTCCAGATGCCGGGTGGTGATTCCGCCGGCCGTGGTTGCCGCAGCAGCGTCTACGGCCGCGTCCCGGGTCGCATCTGGCGTGTCTGCGGTCGCTGTCGCGGTCCAGGTCGCGCCGGAGACGGTGGCGTTCACCCGGGCGACCTCGACCCGCTGGCCGTCCTCGGACCGGATCCAGAACTGGCCGCCCACGCCGACACGTTCGCCGGGGAGGATGACCGGGATCTCCCGGGGCTGGTCGAGGATCGTGGTGAGGACTGCGGACTCACCCGCACTGTCGAGGACGTTGAAGGTCACCAGGGCACGATGCGCGGTGTGCGTGCTCGTGTTGGCGACGACGGCGCCGATGCTGACCATGGAGTTGCGGGTGATCGGTGCCGAGCTGCTGCCGAGCTGGGTGAAGCCGGACTCGACCACGTCGAGCCCGTTGCCGTCCGGCGGGACAGTCGCTGTCGCTTCCTCTGCCGCCGATGGTGTCGCTCGATCCGGCGGTCCGACGCACGGCGCGGTGGGGGTTGCGGTCGCGTCCGGCTGGCCTCGCATCTGCAGGGCGACCGCCGCGCCGGCGGTCACCACCGCGACGAATACCACTACGGACAGAGGCATGAGGATCTTTCGCCTTAGTCGGCTGGGATCAGGGGCATCCACGGTCGGTGTGGCCATGAAGCGTACTCCCACTTTCCAATGCGGACTGAAGGCGGCTCTGCCACGGTACAGCCTGGCAACCGTCGATGCCGACCGCAGCGCGGCCGGCTGCTCGCCGCCGCCGGTCGCAGGTGCGGGTGGGCGGCGTGCCGCTCGTCATGGCTCCCGGGGCAGGTGTCGCCACAGCCTTGATGCCACAGGTGCATCAAGATGCACCTGTGGCATCAAGCCCGAAGGGCACACCAGCCCGCCGGTCGGTAACGCTGCGTACAAGTTTCGGGCGGGCCGGGGTGGTCCGTCGGTCAGCTGACTCCGTACGCCACCGGCACACGAGCCGTGTCTCAGCTGCGAGCGCCAGCATGGCGTGGAGCTCTCCGTGTACGACCTCGCCCTTCACCGACGCGAGAAGTCGGTCTCCATTGGGGGCGGGCGGCTGCTGTTAGTGCCGGACGACGCGCACCTATGGACAGCGATATCCGGCCCCAGAGCCAATCAAGTCATAGTGGCTCAACCGTGAGCGCCGGTCGCCTCGCCAGGGTGGCTGGCGAAGGCGACCGGCTGTGCACGTACGGGTGGGGTCAGCGGGCGGGGGTGTGGGTGAGGAAGGTGGTCCAGGCGGTGGGGGAGAAGGTGAGGGTGCCGCCGTCTCGGTCCTTCGAGTCGCGGACCAGGACCTGACCGGGCAGGTTGTCGGCCACCTCGACACAGTCGCCACCGGTGTTAGTGGAACGGCTGGACTTGCGCCACACGGCGGCGACCTCGACACAGTTGCCGCCCGTGTCGCCGGACCGGCTGGATTTGCGCCAGTGCAGACCGTCAGGAGTCGTCATGGTGTCAGCCTATATTTCGCGATGATGCGGAGCGATGCGCTGGTGGAGGCGGCGTCGCCGAGCAGGCTGTCCCACTGGCGGTTGAGTAGCTCGATCGTCTCCTCGTCGTCGGCGACCTGGCCCTTGGTGGCGGTTTCCAAGTAGGCGATTGGGTCGAGGTCGGGCAGTTGGGCGACCGCGAAGCCGCCACCGAGCGCGGCATGCGCGCCGACCTCGGTCGGCAGGATGTGGATCCGCACGTTCGGCAGCTTGGCGACCTCCTGAAGGTGCTGGAGTTGCCGGTCGAGGATGGCGTGATCGCCCACCGGTCGGCACAAGGTCGACTCGTCGAAGATGAAGATGCACTCTGGCGGGTCGTCGCGGGTCAGCAACTCCTGCCGTTCCATCCGAACGCGGACCAGTTCCTCCACCTTGGCCAGCGTATGCAGGCCACCAGCGGTGAGGATCGCTCGGGCGTACTCCTCGGTTTGTAACAGGCCCGGGATGACCGTCGGTTGGAAGGTGCGGAGGCGCTTGGCCTGGGCTTCCTGCTTGCGCCAGGCGATGAACCAGGCGGGGGTGCGTTGGCGTTCGGCGCGGTCCAGCAGCTCGGTCAGCAGGCCGCCGGTGTCCAGCGCCTCATCGGCTTCTTCGGCAAATTTGAAGGTCGGCTTGCGTCGGCCCGTCTCGATCGCGGCAATCGTCGACGCGCTCCAATTGATCTTCTCGGCGAGCCCGTCCTGGCTTACTCCGGCGGCGACCCGCGCTGCTTTGAGCGCGCGTATCCACATGATCATGTCCACCGCTTACCCCTCCGTACGTGAGTGACTTCACGGGTATGCCGATCCATCCTTACGGGAGAGTGCCGGTGGAGTCCAGAGTGTTCGCAGGAGAAGTTTCCGAGGATCAGCGGAGGGCAGAAATGAGTGTCCTGGTACCAGGTTCCCAATCGCCGGCCATCCCCGAGTTGAGCGAGGAGCAGACCCGTGACGTCGCCATCCGTACGCGACGAGCGTCGTCACCGACCACTGGCCCTCGGCGGAGTGGGCCGGCTGCCCGGTCTGCCTGACCGACGGATGCCGCCCCATGGACACCGCGCTGCAATTTCTACGCGTGGAAGACTTCAGGGCGTACGAGCGGTTCGCCGAACTGTTGCTGCGCGACGGCAAGCCGGTGGAAATGATCAACAATGAGAAATGACCCGCTGGTCAAAGTCGGCGATACGGTTTCGCTGAATACCGGCGACTACTGCTACGGCCTCGGCCGACTCGTGCTGCGGGTCACCCGGGTCGACGACGGGGCGCAGCATCCGGGGATCGAATGGGTCCACCTGGTCGGGGTCGAGGCCGTCGGCGGCGAGGACCAACGCTTCCGCTCGATCGTCGTACGGGCGGACGCGCTGCGCCGCCCCGGCGCGGTGACCCGGCCGGCCCGTCGCCGCCCGTGAACTCGTCGAGTGGAGGGCTGGGGTACGTAATTCTCGACAAGTTAGGTACCCCAGCCCTCCACTCGACGCGCCGGTGGCGCAGCGGCAGTGCGGCTACTGCGACTACGCGGACAGTCGCTGCGAGAAGCGGATGTTGTTGCCGGACGGGTCGCGGACACCACAGTCGCGTACCCCGTACGGCTGGTCGATGGGCTCCTGCATGACCTCCGCGCCGGCGGCCCGGACCCGCTCGAACGTCGCGTCCACGTCGTCGACCAGGAAGATCAGCCCACTGAGCGAGCCCTTGGCGAGCAGCAGCTCCAGGGTCTCCTGGTCGGCGGCGCGACCCATCGCGGCGACTTCGAGCACGATCTCGACGTCCGGCTGTCCGGGCGGGCCGACGGTCAGCCAGCGGACGCCCTCGAACGGCACGTCGGTGCGGACCTCCAGGCCGAGCACGTCGCGGTAGAACTTCAGTGCCTCGTCCTGATCGCGGACGAGCAGGAACGTGTGGGAAAGCTTGATTGTCATGCCAGCGACGCTACGCCGGCCGGCTGACCTGGGCTTCTCCAAACCGACTTGATACTCCGGCCGGTCCTGGACAGGCCGTCGCCCGGTAGCCTGAAGCTGATGGTGCCGAAGTGATGCCGAGGTTCGGAAAGTGAGGTTCGCGTTGTGGGTACCGGCTACGAACCGATGAGTCTGGCAGTGCTGGCCAGCCATCTGGCATCCACAGACGTCGACCAGACCCGGTGGAAGTTGGTGTGGGAGTTCCTGGAGGAGTTCCGCTGGGAGTGTGGGTTCTCAGTGAAGTTGATCCGTTCTCACTGAATCTGATCCACCCGACCGCGTACCTGTTGAGGTCTGTCGATAGCATCGTCTCTGGGTCCTGGGACGCTTGCATGGACAGTCTGGTAGCAGCTTCCCGGTTCGACAGCTGGAGGCGTGCCATGACGAGACGGGCTGGCCTCACGGCCCTCCTGGTGGCAGCCTCCGTGGTCGGCTCCGCGTTCCTGGTGAACGTCGCCAGTGGCTGGACCAGCAACGTTGGCGCCGTGGCCTGTCTGGTGGTGGCCGTGGCGCTCACGACCCTCCAGATCAGGCACCAGCAGCGGCAAGAGGCGCCGGTTAACCCAACGGGCATCGGAAACCTGGCCGACGGGGTGACTTTCCGCGCTTACGGCCGCGCCGATTACCTGATGGCCCTGGCCCTGCTGGCCTTAGTGGTGCCGGCGTCGATTGAGATCGGCGTCGACACCAGATCTGAAGTGATCCTCGTAGTGTCTTTTACACTGGCGGTAGCCGGAGGCACGGGCCATGAGTACAGGAAGTTCCGCGACCACTTCGTGGAGCTGACAACCCGCCATATCCGATGCGCTTGGTGGGAGTCGGAGCTCGAAGACCTCGGCGCCGACTGGGGTGCCCCCGACATCTCTTCATCCATTCTGGCTAGCTGGATCACCAGTTCGGGCGTCTACAACCTGGCCATTCCGTGGGACGACATCCATACCAGCTACCGCGACAAGAACGGCATGGGCATCGTCGTCGAGCTAACCCCGACTGCGCCGCTGCCCCCGTGGCTGAGCAAGTCGAAAAAACGGCACAGCTCTCACGAACGGACGATCATGCTGGTCACCAGGCGTGAGGCCAGTCTGCATGAACTACACGAAGCTCTCCGACGCTACGCCGGCGACAAGTACGAAGGACCTGCCCGCTGACGTGACACCGCGCCTTGTGGCGCGGGGCGGACAAGTCGGTGACGTCGGCCGCATCAGGTTCAGTGAGTCGTTGCATCAGCTCCGCCGGCCTCCCGCATCAGGTTCGGTGGCGTGTCGTGCGTCGTAGCCTCTGATCTCTGTCGGCTTTGGTGGTGCGACGTGAGGTTGACCCGGTTTGACGGCGGGTGTTGTACCACCCCTCGATCCACTCGAAGATCGCCGCACGGGCGGCGGCCCGGGTCGGCCACGCCCTCCGGTCGAGCAGTTCGGTCTTGATCGTGGCGAAGAACGACTCCGCGACGGCGTTGTCCCAACATTAACCGGCTAATTGGCCTGTTGCTCCGTGTTTGGCCGGTTAAGGTTTCGGGTCAGTGTCCTCGTCTGGTGATCTGGCGTAGCTGTCTTCGTGGCGGCGGACGCGGCTGGCGATGGCTTCGATGGCGGTTCGCAGGGCTGTGATGTCGTCGGCGAGGCCGCTGAGGGTTCCCGGTGTTGGCGGACGGCCTTGTTCAGCTCGGCGTGTCAGGGGTAGCGCGGCCGGGGTCCGTCGAGCCCGACGCGGTGGAGTCCGCAACGCTGTTCAAGTCGACGGCGGGCCAGGTCGCGCAAGTCAGGACACGGGCGGGTCAAGTTCCGTGAGAACGGATCAGGTACGGATCAGGTTCAGTGAGAACGAATCAGCTGCGCTGAGAACCCACAGGGAGCCGGCGGACACCGGGGTGACGCTGCTGCTGGACGAACCGGAGCAGACCGGGGACGAGCGGTGGGACGCGCTACTCGCGGCACTCGCAGAGCATCTGCTCGCTCAGGCGGACGTCGCCCCGCCGCAATGGGCTGAGGCGCGGGTGCTGCGCCGACCATGGTTTCCTGCCGAATTGGCAGTCCACCGGGCAGATGCGTTGGCGTGGGCGCCGGCCGCCCTTCGCAAGCATGGGGTGTACCTGTCCGTCCACGACCTGGCGGCGGCGTGACCGGCTCAGACGGCGGCCGGGCGGGTCGGGCGGGTGACGGCTTTGACGTAGCAGGCCGGGATGGCCGCGCCGGCCGCATGTGACCTGGCCCGGTACGCGCTGGGCGTCTCACCGACCAGCTCGGTGAAGCGGGAGCTGAACGAGCCGAGCGAGGTGAACCCGACCGCCATGCAGACGTCGGTGACGCTCACGTCGCCACGGCGCAGCAGCGCCTTGGCCCGCTCGACCCGCCGGGTCGACAGGTAGCCGTACGGGCTCTCGCCGTAGGCGGCCCGGAACAGCCGGGTGAAGTGCGACGGCGACATGTACGCCGCCCGCGCCATCGCCGGCACGTCCAGCGGCCGGGCGTACTCCCTGTCCAGCAGGTCCCGGGCGCGGCGCAGCCGGACGGCTTCCTCGACGTTCACCCGGTCAGACTGCCATGCCCCACCGACATCCCGGCGTCGTCGTTCAGCCCGACGGAGCCAGGTCAGCCCGACGGAGCCAGGTCAGCCCGACGGAGCCAGGCCAGTCCGACGGGGTCAGGTCAGTCCGACGGGGTCAGGCCGCGCCGAATGTCGCCGGATGAGGCTCCGTACAGGTCGGGCCGGTTGACGCCCAGCTGCCCAACCACGTTGCGGGCGTCGGCGACGTCCTGGTGCAGTCGGGTGAGGGCGTCCGCCACCTTGGTCTCGTCGTCGACGAACTTCTTGTCCTGCTTGGTCAGCGCCCGCTGCACCGCGGTCGCGATGTCCTGCGCGGTGCCGCCGCCGATCTGGACAGCCTCGGCGTCGCTGCCCACCTCCAGCCCTTGCGCCAGGGTGCTGGTGGAGATGATCACCGCGCCGACCCAGGCTGCCATGCCGCCGCCAGTGGCGGCGATCAGGGTGCCGGCGGCGATGCCGACCAGGGTGCTCCAGGCGTAGCTCTTGGCCGACTTGCCGCCCGCGCCGAGGTCGCCGAGCGCGGCGATCGCCTTGTCGAGCAGGTCGAGGATGGCCTTGCGCTGGGCGATCTTGCTGATCTTGTTGGTTTCCAGCAGCTCCTTGGCGATGCGGGCGGCGGCGGCCTGACAGGCCAGCCCGTTCTCCAGCGGAGCGATGAAGTTGCCGACGAAGGTCTGCTGGAACGAACCTTCCCAGTGGTTTTCCATCTGGTCGCGGACGGTCTGCAGGCCGGTGAGCCCCATGTCGCGGTTGCCGAGCTCGCCGGCTTCGGCAACCGATCCGCCGAACTTCGCGGCGATCTCGCCGAGATTGTCGATGGCCAGGTTGGCCTCGTCCGGGTCCGGCGTCAGGTAGCTATTGAAGGTGGGAACGACCCAGGCGTAGTGTTCGTTCTCGATCGCATACTCCCACTTCCTGATCTCCGCCTCGGTGAGGACCACCTCCTCGTTCGGCAGCCCGGGGCCGTTGTTGATGACGACGGAGAACGCCCCGGAGGTGATGGTGTACGCCGGCCGGTCCGGGTTGGCCTTGTTGTACTCCTCCAGCAGCGCATCCAGGTAGGAGCGCATGTCCTGCCGGGTCTGCCGGACGAACTCCTGACGCAGCTTCTTGGCCTTTTTGGTCAGATCCGAAACGAATTTCGGATTCGCGTACTCGGCCGGGGTGTCGGCGTTGCCCATGGTCGCCCCCTTCAGGACCCGTCGGACCGCCGTGGGGCGGGGATCGGCGTTTTCGGGTCGTCCTCGGACCCGGGTGCCGGCGGTGCGATCGCCGGGTTGGTGGAGTTGCGCAGCGGATCCGACAGGATGTCCTGCAGATCGCTCGCGGCCTGCGCGTCGGTCGCCTCGTACGCGAGGCGGGCGTCCCGTACGGCGGTCGCGCCGTCCAGCACCACACCGCCGATCTCGGCGTACATGTCCTGCAGCTCGTAGCGCAGCGTGTTCCACATGGTCAGGGCGAAGGTCAGCCCGGATGCGCTGTCCGCCCCGGCGACCAGCCGGTTCGCGTCATAGTAGACGTCCGCCACGCGCGGCAGCAGCGCCTCGGACACCCGCCACAGCGCGTACAGGTCACCGCCGGTGACATCTTCCGGCATCACCATCACCCCCGGTCGATGGTCGGTGGAACCGCTCGGGCGGTCTGCCGAGCGGTGGTGCGTTCATGCTTTGCGGCGGCGTACCGCGACGACCGCGACCAGCAGCGTGACCGCGACCACGACCCCGGCGGCCAGCACCCACCACGGCCGTACCGCGCCGTCGGGATCCGCGTCGCCGCCGTTGCCGTTCGGGCCGGCGGCGGAGATCGCCGGCAGCTCCAACCGGTACACCTTGTGCAGGCGCGGGTCGACCAGGTAGCCGAGCTGGTCGTCCACCATGGCCAGCGGGCCGGCGAACGACGGATTCGCCAGCAGGGTCTCCACCCGGCCGTCTGGGTGGAAGCGGTAGAGGCCGTCGTCGGTCGACAGGTACCGGGCGTTCGCGGTGGCGGCCAGGTAGAGGGTGCCCTGCCAGGCGCCGGCGGGAATCTCCGCCGACTGCGATTCGGAGTACGCCCATCGGCTGTCGCCGTCGCGGACCACCGCGCGCATCACGTTGTCGGACAGGCCGTACAGCAGGGTGCTCGCCACCCAGCGGCCGCCGTCGGGGCCGTTCGCCGTTGAGATCGGCGCGTACGGGAAAGTGAACGTCGCCGCGTCGCCGCCCGCCACCAGCCCGACGTCGCCGCTGCCGATCAGGGTGTCGATGACGCCGTCGGCGTCGATCCGCCGGATCCGGTAGTTGCGCAGGTCGCCGAAGACCAACCCGCCGTGGGCGTCGACGGTCAGGCCGCTGACGTCGCGCAGTTGCGCCTCGACGGCCGGCCCGCCGTCTCCGGCGAACCCGGCCCCGTTACCGCCCGCCACCAGGGCGACCTCGCTGCGGAGCGACTGGGAGCCGCCGGGCGACAGGGAGAGGATCCGGGCGTTGCCGCTGTCCCCGATGTAGATGGTCCCGGCCGCGTCGACCGCCAGACTGCTCGGATAGCTCAGGGTGTCTTCGCCGACGGGGACGGTGCGGATCACGCCGTCGGTGGATATCGCCCGGACGACTCCGTTGCCGGTGTCGGCGACGTACACGACCCCGTCCGGCGTGACGGCGACCCCACCGGGCTGGTTCAGCGCCGCCGCCGTGGCAGGACCATCGTCGCCGGAGTACCCGGCCTCACCGGTCCCGGCGTACGGCGTCGCGGTCGCCCCGTCGGCCGGAGCCGCCGCGCCCGCCAGCGCTGGCAGTGGGATTCCGACTGTCGCCGTTGCGACGAGTGCCGCAGCGAGCCCACGCGCAGTTCGTTTCACCGCCTAGTCTTAACACAGTGTGGCAGTCGATTGTTGTCTCGTTGCCGTCGCTGTCCGGGGCGGATTTCGACGGTGGCCAGGTGACCTGCGGAGCGGGGGAGAGATGAGCGAGCCCGACCTTGACCGCCGTCCGCCGATCTCCGCGTCGTCTCCGGACGGTGCGATCTGGGCGGACACCACCGACGGCACGGACCTGCGGATCAGCTTCAGCTACGCGACGTACGGCCGGTACACCGACGACATCCTCGCCCACCAGCTGAGCCGGCTCGGTCAGGCGATGTGGGTCGCGTTCCAGCGGTCCCAAAACGAGCTCCACGAGCGACGGTCGGCGGCGTTCCGGGTCGTCGTCGCCCCGCCGGCCCGGCCCGAGCAGACACCGGGGCAGGCCGCGTACGCGCGGGCGCTCAACGAGGTGGTCGCGTCCGGCGGTTCACCGGACGGTTCGATCACGGTACGCACCACCGGCGCCATCTCCTGGACTGTGTTGCTCGCCGACGGCACGGTCGCCCGGCTGGGCGAGAGCGCGTTCGTCTCCCAGCTCAGCGCAGCCGTGCAGGCGATGCTGGCCGACCGGGAGCGCAAGATTGCCGCGTTGAAGGCCGAGTTCCTCGACTTGGGGGTGCCGAAGCGCTGGACCGCCCTGCTGAATCAACTACGTAGCCACAACCGCGCCAAGGCGTAGCCGCTGGTAGCCGAAATCGAGGACGCTGTCTCGTCACTGCGGGCAGTCTTCAAGCCGGGCCGCGCCGCCCTGGGCCGACGACAGCCACCAGGCCGATGGCGCCGGCGCCACCGAGCCACGCTGTGGTGATCGTTCGTGCCGCGTCCCGCCCGGGGATACAGGAAGTGGTCAGCGGCTCTCGCTGACCGAGTGGGTCGATGTCGACCTCGACCTTCGTGCCGACCGGCTCGGCCGGCCCACAAAACGGGACCCAGCCGAGATCGTCGCTGCCGACGGACAGTTGGTAGCTGGGGCGGCACAGTTCGGTGCCCGGCACGCACCCGTCACGGACATCGGTGACCTCGGCGGTGACCTGTTCGCCGTACGGCGAAAGGTTGCCTTCGCCGTAGGCGCCGGCGAAGGCGAGACTGAGCGCTCCGACCGTGATCCCCAGCAGTGTGCGTCCGGTGATGACGACCGTCGTCAGCCGGCTGGCCCGGTTACCGGAAGCTGCGCGAGCGGGCCAGATGGCGGCGACCACGTAGGCGGCTGCAGCTGCCCACAGCACCAGGACGGCCGTGACGAAGGTGAGTCCCGGTTCCTGGCCCAACAGGAAGCCGCTGAGGAGAGTCAGCAGTACCGCTGCGCCGAGCCACAGCATCGCCATGCTGCCGATTGTCCGCGCGGCCGGGCCCGCCGCGCCAGGGCAGCCGGCCCAGCGCAATGATCAACGTCAGCTATCTGACATCGTGCACGGATTCAGGCCGTACTCCGTTGTTCTTGACCGCCATGCCGCGCTTTCCCGGCACCACCACCTGTCCGTCGGTGACGAGCATGAACCGCTCCAGGCCGGGGACGAAGATGTTGACCACGGCCAGGTTGCCGGTGACGTAGTGGTCACGCTGCAGCGGCGCAAGGCCGCGTCTGGCGAGGGTATCGACGAGCTCGTCGAAATGGCCGGCGGCAGTGTCCGGCGCTTCCGTCTCCGCGTACGGCACCAGGGTGGCGTCGGCGAGCCGGCTGCTGAAGTCGCTTCGGTAACAGGCCTGGAGCGCGGGATAGGGTGTCGTCCAGTCGCGCCGGACGGGCGTCATGGCCGCGAACGCGGAGTGGATGTTCCCGAGCGAGGACGCCAGGTGGACCTGGACCAGCTCGCTCACCGCACGGGCGATCGCATAGTGGCGGGAGAGCGAGGCGCCGCAGCCGCGGATCCGGGCCGGCTCGCCATCGCACGTGGGAAGGTAGGCGAAGATCGCCGGCACGCCCAGATCGGTGGTCATGTCGATCAGGTACAGCCGCTGACCGGTGATGGTCTCCGCCGCCGACACCAAATCTGCGAGGTCGTCCGGCAACGTGCTCGCCTTAATGAGAACCAGCGGCGACCTCCGCCGCCCCAGGAACTGGTCGATCAGCAGGAGGGAGAGCGCATCCCGCTCGATGGTCTCGTTGAGCGCGTGGACCGCCGCCTCGACCGGGTCGGTGCCCGCTGCCCAGCCGTTGTTGCAGGAGTACCGGCTCACCCCGGTGTAGTCGTAGTGGTCACCCAGACTGTCCCGCAGCGGGTCGGCTTCCTCGTCGAGGTAGTCCGGCACGGAAAGGAACAGCGGCACGTCAATCTCGGCGCCGCTGGTCACCACCCGGAAGGGTAGGCACCCCATCGGCCCGTCGGGCAGCTCCCCGAGCAGGCCGAGCGCAACGTCCTGGCTGAGCGTCACGTCGCGGGAGATCTCCCCCGCGCGGCGCAGCGTCGTCCCGCCGCCAGCGAGGCCCCGCAGCCCACTGAGGTGGTGCTCCAGCGCCTCGAAGATCGCGCCGACCTGGGCCGCCGCCGAATTTCCCTTGCCGAGTCCCAGTCCGCTGGGCACCGGGTCGTCGCCACGCCACAACGTCGCGGTCCAGACTGCCGGATCGCCGTCGAGCACCGCCGTGCAGTCCACCCGGAGATCGAGCTCGGCCGCCGCCGCCAAACCCCGCAGGTGTGCCTCGGACAAGCTCAGCGTCCGCTCACCGTCCTGGACCACCGAGCCGGCCGCAAGATCCGTTCCCGACATCACTGCACCTCCGAGTCACTCCACCTGAGACTTGACGCACTGCGGGACCGGGTGGGCCGGGCGGGCGAGCCGCCCGGCCCCTGTGACGTCGACTCAGCCGGCGGACTCGGCCGCCGCTACCTCGGAGTCCTGGTCACGCTCGGCCAGCTCGTCGAGGACCAGCTGCTCGGTCTCGGCGAGTTCCGGCTTGTCCTGCTGGGCCCGGTAGATCGCGTCGTGCAGTCCCATGTGCTTCCTCCTTCATCGAGAGGTGCCTTGGATCGATCTTCGGGTACGCCGATAGACACCGGATACGCGATTTGATATATCCGCACTCAGGCAGGCACCGCTGTCGATCGATGCCGCCGTCATCCACACCCCCGTCTATGGGTTCACCTACAGCCGGGTCCGCCGGCCGCTCTGGTTTGCCAGGATGGCGAGATGAGGGTGGATTTGCGGTACGCCGCCGACGCGATCGTCTGCGGTTGACATGGAATCCCTTCGTTTCAACCTGCTCGGCGTGGTGCGCGGCCGCCGGGGCTCCGTCGACCTCGACATGGGAAGTCCGCAGCAACAGGCCCTGCTCGTCGTCCTTCTGCTGCGGCCGGGTCAGGCGGTGAGCGCGGCTGTTCTGATGGAAGCACTGTGGGGCGACGACCCGCCGGTCACGGCGACGAAAAGCCTCCGTACGTACGCCTGGCGCTGGCGCAAGGTGCTGGAGAACGACGTTGCCGAGCCCCGGCTCCTGACGACCGTCGGCGACGGCTACCGCCTGGAGGTGCCCGAGGACGCGGTCGATGTGCGGTACGCCGAGGCGCTGGCCCGTCGCGCCCGCCGCGCCCGCCGGGCCGGCGACGCGAGGAGCGCCCGCGCGATGCTGGCCGAGGCGCTTGCCCTGTTCAACGGCGAGCCGCTGGCCGGGGTGCCCGGACCGTTTGCGCAACGGCATCGTCGCCGGCTGAGTGAGCTGCACCTGGACCTGCTGGAGGCGCGTCTGGCGTTGGACATCGACCTCGGCCGCGCCTCCTGGTGCGTGCCCGAGTTGCGTGCGCTCACCGACGAGAACCCGCTGCGGGAAAGCCTTGCCGTGTTGTTGATCCGGGCGCTGCACGCCAGCGGCCGGACGGGGGAGGCCGCTGCGGTATTCCCGGCGGCTCGCCGCAGAATCGTGGACCGGCTGGGGCTGGAACCCGGCGCCGAGCTTGCCGACGCCCACCGGCGGCTCCTGGCCAGCGAAGGGCCCGCCGCCCCGCCGATGCGCAGTGGAGAGCCGGCGCGCACCGAGGCGTCGCCGGGCGGTGAGGCGTCGGCGGGCAGCGACGTGCCGGTGCCGGTGCCTCAGCCGGCCCAGGTTCCGGCCAGCACCGCGGACTTTACCGGTCGTGAGGCGGTGGCCCGCCTGATGATCAACGCCCTGAGCCGGCCCGACCGCGACTCGTTGCCGATCGTCGCCGTTGTCGGCATGGGCGGCCTCGGCAAGACCACCCTGGCGCGACACGTCGCTCACCGACTCGGTGCGCACTACCCGGACGGTCAGTTGTACGCGGAGCTCAGGGGCGGTGACGCCAGGCCGGCATCGCCGCAGGACATCCTGGACGGTTTCCTCGCGGCACTCGGGGTGGAGTCCGTCCCGGACTGCCAGGACAGCAGGTCGGCGCTGTTCCGCTCGGTGACGCACGACCGCCGGCTGCTCGTGGTGCTGGATGACGCGCACAGCCTCGCCCAGCTCACCCCGCTGCTGCCGGGCGCCGCGACCTGCGGCGTCCTGGTCACCTCCCGGTCCCGGCTGGCCGGCCTCAACGGCGCCGTGTACGCCGATCTCGAGGTGTTCGACGAGGCCGAGGCGATGGAGCTGCTGAGCCGGGTGATCGGCCACGACCGGGTTGCCGCCGAGCGCGAGACGGCACGGGAGCTCGTGGTCGCCTGCGGATTGCTGCCGCTGGCGGTCCGCATCGTGGCGGCCCGGCTGGCCGCCCGGCCGGGCTGGTCGATCGGCATGCTTCGCGACCGGTTCACCGGGGAGCGCCGGCTGGGCACGTTGCGGGCCGGCGACCTTGACGTGAGCGCGACTTTCCTGGCCAGTTGGCGGCAGCTCACTCCGGAGCAGCAGCGTGCGCTGGTCCTGTTGGCCGTCACCGACATGCCGGACTTCGCGCTGCCCATCGCGGCGCGGATGCTGGACCGGCCCGAGTCGGACAGCGAGGACCTGCTGGAGGAGTTGGTCGATCTGGCGTTGCTCGAGTCGGACACCGCCGGGCGATACCACCTGCATCCCCTCGTGCGGTCGTTCGCCCTGGCCCAGGACATCGCCGGATCGGCCGGATCGGCCGGATCGGCCGAAGCGGCTGCATCGGCCGGATCGGTCGGGGAGATCGCCGCCTCCCGGGGGCGGCTGCTCGACGCTCTTCTCGGCACTGCGGTCAACGCGTTCCGGTGGGCTGCTCCAGGCGACCCGGTCGCCGTGACCCTGGCTTCGGACGGGGCCGCCGGGCAGCCGTTGGACAGCCTCGCCAGCGCCCGGCGCTGGGCAGCCGTGGAATTGCCGAACATCGTCGCGCTGGTCGGGCAGATGGCGGCCGGCGAGGCGGACCTTCTTCGTCGTTCGGTGGATCTGATGATCGCGATGTCACCGTTCGGGCCGGATCCACGCGCCGAACCGACGATCGAGTTGTTGTCCGTGTTGTGCGCGGCGGCGGACCGCGCCGGCGACGGGAAGGTGGCCGGGCGCGCGCACTTCCTGCGCGGCAACCTGGCGATGGCGGCGGTACGCCGCCAGGAGGCCGAGCGCGAGCTCAGGATCGCCGCCCGCCTGTGCGCCAAGTACGACGACATCGCGATCCTGCGGCAGGCGTTGGACACCCTGGGTCTGCTGGCGCTGCGTCTCGGTGACTACGACGGTGCCGTCACCAATTTCGAGGAGGCGATCGGTCTGGCCCGCCGGCTTCGCCACCGCACCGGCGAGTTCATGTCGATCGTCAACGCGGCACTGGCCGAGATCTATCATGGACGGTCTGTCGAGGCGGAGGCCACCTGCCGGGAAGCCCTGGACTCGTTTGATGATCAGTCGGACGACGACGCGACCGCGTACGCGTGGTATGTCATCGGGCTCGCGGTGTTCGACCAGCAGCGGTACGAGGACGCCGTGTCATGGTTCGGCCGGTGCCTCAATCTGTGTGTGTCGGCGGGTCTGCACGTGCGGGAGGCGAGGGCGCGCTACCGGCTGGCGGACGCCTTGCGGGAGACCGGCGAGCTGGAGCTCGCTCTCCGGCATGCCCGGCAGGCGGCCGGTCACTGCGAGCGGCTCAGTGACCAGCGAGATCAGGCCTACGCTTACGCGGTGCTCTCGCGGGTGCTGCACGCGCTCGGCGCCGACCACGAATCCCGCGAACAGCTGATCCTGGCCCACGACCTGTTCACCGTGCTCGGCCTGCCGGAGGCTGCCGAGACCGGACGGCAACTCGCCCGGAGTCCCTGACCGGCCGCAAGCGACCGGGCTAGCCGCGCAGGACGACGGTGTCGAGTACGTCGAAGCGGGTCGGGGCGTCGCGACGGCTGCCGACCAGGAACGCCACCTCGCGGCCGGGCTGGCACAGCGGCCCCCAGAACTCGCCGGCCAGCGCGCGCCGCAGCGGCAGCCCGCAGTATCTGCGGCGACGCTGCTGAAAGGCCACCACGTCCCGGTCGCGCAATTCCTGTACGTGGCTGCGGCAGACCGGATGGTGGCAGTGGTAGCGGTAGGCGACGGTGAACGGCGGCCGGCGCAGCAGGTCGCGCACCACCGGGCGGAACAGGTCGGGCTCGGTGCGGCGCCAGGTGGCGGCGGACCAGCGTTCGGCGGGCGGTGCCACCGGGGTCCGGTTGACCCGCACGTAGCGCAGCTCGGCGACCCGGATCAGGGCCAGTGACTGGGCGTCGGGACGCCGCGCCGCCGAGTCTTCCAGGTCGCACATGGACCATTCGGCGTGTCGGTGCAGGATCGCGGCGCGTCCGCGCCACCGCCGGGCTTCGTGGCGGACCCGCAGGGTTGCGTCGTGGACCCGCCAGCTCTCCGGGCGGGGATCGGCCGGGTCCGGCTGGGCGACAGCCGTGACGATGTCGTAGCGCCGCACCGGCGCAGCCTGGCTGAGCGGGTGGGCGGGGATCTCGTCGAACCGGATCCAGTGCTGGGGGCCGTCGAGGCGGAGGCCGACGAGGGTGGTCATCGCGCCGTGTGTCGCGGACGGCACCGGCGGGGTGACGCCGGTGACCAGTACCTGCATCCGGGTCGCACCGCTGTCCTTGCCCGGTGGTGGTTCGTAGTGTGGCGTCCGGTACAGCTCGCTCACGCACGCCTCCGGCTGAGGGGTAGCCATTGGTGATTGGGCGACTACTCATTGCGAACAGGGTTGCACGGGTGAGCCCTCGAATCCAGAGCTGATTTCGCGGACCGGGTTGGCGTGGTAACGTATTGGGCGTTCGCCCAATGCAAACGTTCAGGGCGAGCGCCCAGCGGCTGCTGCCCCGGAGGTGAAAGATGACGCAGACCGCCGCCGAACGCGGCCGGCAGGTGCGGGCCCGGCTGCGCGCCGCCGCTGTCGCGTTGATCGCCGAGCGCGGCTGGGCCGCCGTCAGCACCCGGCTCGTCGCAGACCGGGCCGGGGTCGCCCCCGGGCTGGTCCACTACCACTACGCCTCGGTGCGGGCGCTGCTGGTCGAGGCGGCCACCGGCACGATGACCGACCTCGTCGGCGAGCTGGACACGCTGCTGACCGGGGCAGCCAGCCCCGAGGCCGGCGTACGGGCCCTGCTCGCCGCCCTCGACGGCTATTCCGGCACCGACCCGGCCTCGCTGCTGTTCGCCGAGGCGTACCTGGCCGCCGCCCGCGACGCCGAGTTGCGCCAGGTGCTGACCGGCATCCTCGACGGGCTGCGTGGCCGGACCGCCGACTGGCTGGCCGGCCACGGCGTCGCCGACCCGGCGGGCAGCGCCGCCGTGCTGGCCGCCGCCCTCGACGGCCTCATGCTGCACCGTCCACTGTCATCCGACCTCACCTCGGACGCGGTCGCCGGACCGCTGATCCGGATGGTCAACACCGACATCACCGACACCTCAGCATGAGCACCACCGACAACGCCACGACGGAAGGGGACCGACAGTGAAGGCGGTCATCTGCGGCGCCGGGATCGCCGGGCTGGCCCTGGCCCACCGGCTGGACGCCGCCGGATGGGCGGTGACCGTCCTCGAACAGGCGCCGGCACCGCGTACCGAGGGCTACATGATGGACTTCTTCGGGCCGGGCTACGACGCCATCGAACGGATGCGGCTGCTGCCGCAACTGCACGAGTACGGCTACCAGGTCACCGCGCTGACCTACCGGGACGACCAGGGCCGTCGGCGGGCCAGCCTCAGCTACTCCCGGTTCGCCGACATCGTCGATGGTCGGCTGGTCAGCATCATGCGTCCCGACCTGGAACGGATCCTGCGCGAGGCGCTGCCCGGCCGGGTCGCGCTGCGCTTCGGCAGCCGGCTGGCCCGCATCGACCACCGCGCCGACCGGGTCGACGCCACCACCGTCGACGGCACCGTCCACCGGGCCGACCTGCTGGTCGGCGCCGACGGCATCCACTCCACCGTCCGCCGGCTGACCTTCGGCGACGAACGGCACTTCCTGCGCCACCTCGGCTTCCACACCGCCGCCTGGGTGTTCGACGACCCGGCGGCCCGCGACGCCGTCGGCGACGAGTTCGCCCTCACCGACAGCACCCGGCGCCAGCTCGGCTGCTACGTGCTGCGCGACGGGCGGATCGCCGTCTTCGCCGTGCACCGCACCACCGACCCGCAGCTGCCGGCCGATCCCCGGTCGGCCCTGCGCGAGGAGTACGCCGGCCTCGGCTGGATCGCGCCGCAGGCGCTCGCCGCCTGCCCGCCCGCCGACGACATCTACTACGACCAGGTCGCCCAGATCGAGATGCCGGCCTGGAGCCAGGGCCGGGTGGTCCTGGTCGGCGACGCCTGCCAGGCGGTCTCCCTGCTCGCCGGGCAGGGTGCTTCGCTGGCCGTCGCCGGGGCGGAGACCCTGGCCGCCGAGCTGACCCGGGCACTCGACCCCACCGCCGGCGCCGACCCCGGCGTGCTGGCGATAGCGCTGCGCCGTTACGAGACCGCGATGCGGCCGGTCGTCACCGACAAACAGCAGGTGGCCCGGCGCGGGGTCCGCTGGTTCGTGCCGGAGCACCGGTGGTGGCTGCACGTGCGGCGGGCCGCGTTGGCCGCCGCCGGGCTGCCCGGCATGGACCGGGTGATCGCCGGAGCCATGGTCGGCAAGTCCAGCACCTGACCCGCGGCAACGGCCGCCGGGTCGGAGCACCTGACCTGGGTACGCTCGCAGCATGCCGGTGCCGACTCCGACCCCGCCGAGCTGGATGATCCGCGGCCGCGAGCTGCTGTTCGACCTGGCCATCGTTGCCGTCGTCGGTTCCGCGTCGGTGCTCGCCAACGGCCCGTACGGACTGACCGGCATCGGCCACGGGCTGCTGATGGCGGCCCCGCTGCTCGCCCGCCGCCGCTTCCCGGCCGCCACCTACGCCGTGGTCGCCCTGCTCGCCGCCGCCCAACTGCTCGCCGGGGACACCTTCACCCTGCTGCCGCACGACGTGGCGATCCTGATCGCGCTCTACTCGGTGGTCAAGTACGCCCGGCAGGCCTGGATCGGGTTCGCCGCCCTGGCCACCACCCTTTTCGGCGGCTTCACTGCCGCCGTCCTGCTCAGCCCGGCGGTGCAGTGGGACGACGGCAACGGGGCGTGGTTCGACCGGTACATCTTCCTGCTGGCCAGCTCGGTCGCCATCGGGGTGTGGCTGCTCGGCCTGACCGTACGGATCCGCCACCTGTACGTCCGCAGCCTGGAGGAGCGGGCCGCCACCGCCGAACGGGAACGGGACCACCTGGCCCGGATCGCCGTCGTCGAGGAGCGCGCCCGGATCGCCCGCGAACTGCACGACATCATCGCCCACTCGCTGTCGGTCATGATCGTGCACGCCGACGGCGGCCGGTTCGCCCTGGACCGCGACCCGGACCGCACCCGCAGCGCGCTGACCACGATCGGGGCCACCGGCCGGGAGGCGCTCGGCGAGATGCGTCAGCTGATCGACGTACTGCGTCATCCGCAGCGCTCCGCCGAGGCGGTGGTGGACCGTCCGCGCGGCAGCCTCGACCAGGTGGGCGAGGCGGTGGCCAAGGCGCGGGCCGCTGGGCTGGCTGTCGAGTTCACCGTGACCGGCACCGTGCCCGAGGTGCCCGACGGGGTGGCGCTCGCCGTCTACCGGATCGTGCAGGAGTCGCTGACCAACACCCTGCGGCACGCGGGGGAGCGGGCCCGGGCGCGGGTGGCGATCACGTACGCCCGGCAGGCCATCGCGATCGAGGTCGTCGACGACGGCGGCGGCAGCGCGGTCGCGGCGGTGCCGGCGCTGAGCAACGTCACCCCGCTGCCGGTGCCGGCCCCCGCGCTGCCCGCCGGCGGGCACGGGCTGATCGGCATGCGCGAGCGGGTCGGGCTGTACGGCGGCGAGTTCAGCGCCGGAGCGCGGCTTGACGGCGGTTGGCAGGTGCGGGCGTCGATCCCGCTGACCCTGGCGGCGGCGGCGTGACCGGCGACCCGGGTGCCGGCGCAGCCGGGACCGGCGACGCCGCCATCCGGGTGGTCCTCGTCGACGATCAGGCACTGGTCCGGGCTGGCTTCCGGATGGTGCTCGACTACTCCGGCGACATGACGGTGGTCGGTGAGGCCGGTGACGGCGCGGAGGCGCTGCGGCTGCTGCGTACCGTCGAAACCGACGTGGTGGTGATGGACGTGCGGATGCCGGTCCTCGACGGCGTCGAAGCGACCCGCCGGATCTGCGCCGCCGGACCCACCCCCCGGGTGCTGGTGCTGACCACCTTCGACACCGAGGCCGACGCGTTCGCCGCGCTGCAAGCCGGTGCCAGCGGATTCCTGCTCAAGAGCGTCCCGCCGGAGGAGCTGCTCGCCGCGATCCGGGTGATCGCCGCTGGCGACTCGGTGGTCGCGCCGCGGATCACCCGCCGCCTGCTGGACCGGTTCGCCGGCCAACTCGTCGCCGCCGGGCCGGCGGCCCCGGCCGTGGACGGGCTCACCGACCGGGAACGTGAGGTGCTGCTGCTGGTCGGCCAGGGGCTGTCCAACGCCGAGATCGCCGGCCGGCTCACCGTTGCCGAGGCGACCGTGAAGACCCATGTCGGGCGGATCCTGGCCAAACTGGGGCTGCGCGACCGGGTCCAGGCCGTCGTCCTGGCGTACGAGACAGGTCTGATCCGCCCCGGCACTACGACTTGAGGAGTACGCCGGCGCGCGGCTGCGACCAGCGACGGACCCGCAAGTGACGCGCCACGGCGGACGCCGCGCGCCGCCCGCGTCCCTAGCGTTTCCGGCATGTCTTCGACCACTACGACCACGGCCGCGGCGGTCACCGCCACCGGCCTGACCAAGGTGTACGGCACCGGCGAGGCGGCCGTCACCGCGCTGGACGGCGTCGACGTCGCCTTCGACGCCGGCCGTTTCCACGCGATCATGGGCGCCTCCGGGTCCGGCAAGTCGACCCTGATGCACTGCCTCGCCGGCCTGGACCGGCCCACCGCCGGCTCGGTACGCGTCGGCGACGCAGACCTCACCCGGCTCGACGACCGGCGGCTGACGATGCTGCGCCGCGACCGGATCGGGTTCGTCTTCCAGCGCTACAACCTGCTGCCGACGCTCACCGCGGTGGAGAACGTCACCCTGCCGTTGTCGATCGCTGGCCGCCGGGTCGACGGTGACTGGCTGAACCGGGTGGTCGCCGCCGTCGGGCTCACCGACCGGCTCGGGCACCGCCCGGCCGAACTCTCCGGCGGGCAGCAGCAGCGGGTGGCCGTCGCGCGCGCGTTGATCACCCGACCGTCGGTGATCTTCGCCGACGAGCCGACCGGCAACCTGGACTCCCGTACCGGCGCCGAGGTGCTGCGCCTGCTGCGCGACGCCGTCGACCAGCTCGGGCAGACCGTGGTGATGGTGACCCACGACCCGCTCGCCGCGACCCGCGCCGACCGGGTCACCTTCCTCGCCGACGGACGTCGGGTCACCGACCTGGACCGGCCCGACGCCGACGCCATCCTCGACGTGATGTCCCGGCTCGACGGCACCGGTACCGGCATGTCCCGGCTCGACGGCACCCGCGTGGGTGGGTGAGGTCAAGTGCTGCGGCTCACTCTGCGTTCGCTGCGCGCCCATGCCAGCCGACTGCTGCTCTCCTCGCTGGCGATCGTCCTCGGCGTCGGCTTCGTCACCGGCACCCTGATCTTCTCCGACGGGCTGACCGCCGCGACCGAGCAACGCGCCGGGCTGCTCGACCGCTTCGTCGACGTCGAACTGACCCGCGACTTCGACGTACCGGCCGGCGAAGCCGGCGCGCCGGACGTCGATGGCGAGGTGCTGCCGGCCACGCTCGTCGACGCCGTCCGTCAGGTCGACGGGGTCGCCGCCGCCGAGGGCACCTTCAGCTGGTACGGCGTCGGGCTGCTCGGCCCGGACAATCAGTCCATTCCCGGCCTGAACAACCTGGTCACCGTACCGGCGGACCCCCAGCTGGCCGGTCTGCCGCTGGCCGCTGGCCGGCTGCCGCAGCGGCCCGGGGAGGCGGTGCTCGACGCCCGGACCGCCGCCCGGCGGGACGTCACCATCGGCGACCAGGTGCAGGCTGCCGTCACCGACCGGCAACCGCAGCCGTACCAGGTGGTCGGTCTGGTCGACGTCGCCGGCACCGGCGTCGACTCCGGTGGCGCGCTGCTCGGCCTGGTCGACGCCGACGCCCGGCAACTCACCGGCCGCACCGACCTGGACCGGGTGCTGGTCGTCGCCGAGCCGGGCGTCGGCCAGGCCGAGCTGGCCGAACGGCTGCGTTCGGCGGTCGGCGGGTACGTCGCCACCCGCACCGGCGAGCAACTGCGGGCGGCGGCGCTGGACTTCACGGTCGGCAACGGCGAGCAGTTCACCCGGCTGCTGCTCGCGTTCGCCGCGATCGCGGTCTTCGTCGCCGCCTTCGTCATCGCCAACACGTTCACGATCCTGCTCGCCCAACGCACCCGGGAGACGGCGCTGCTGCGCCTCGTCGGGGCCACCCGGGTGCAGCTGTTCCGGGCCGGCGTCGTCGAGGCCGCCGCCGTCGGGTTGATCGGCGCGGTCTGGGGACTGCTGCTCGGGGTGGTGGCCGCCGCCGGGCTGCGCCAGCTCTACGCCGAACTGGGCAGCGGTATGCCGAGCGGTACGGTGGTCAGCCCGCGTACTGTCGTCGTCGCCCTGGTCTGCGGCGTCGGGGTCACCGTCGGCGCGGCGCTGCTGCCGGCCTGGCGCGGCACCGCCGTACCGCCGGTGGCGGCGCTGACCGACGCGGCGCTGACCGTCGCCCGACCGGTCGGCCGGGTGCGGCTCGGCGCCGGCCTGCTGCTGATCGTCGTCGGCGTGCTCGGGCTGGTCGCCGCCGGCCGGCTCGAGGACCTGCTGGTGGTGGTCGTTGGTGGGATCCTGACCTTTGTCGGTTTGGTGCTGGCCAGCCCGTTGATCGTGCCAGCGGTCACCCGGCTGCTCGGCCGACTGACCGGGTGGGCGGCCGGTCCGACCGCCCGGCTCGCCGTCGCCAACGCGGTACGCAATCCGCGTCGCGCCGCTGCCACCGCGATGGCGCTGGTGATCGGCATCGGGCTGGTGACGGCGTTCTCGGTCGGCGCGCACAGCGTCAAACGTGCCGTGGAGCGGGAGGTCGACGCCCGGATCGGAGCCGCCTTCCTGATTGAGTCCGATCTGGACCCGGTGCCGCCCGAGCTGATCACGCGGCTTCGTGACCTGCCGGAACTCGGCGTGGTGCTCGGCGGCGCCGAGGTGTACGGCGCTCCGGGCGGGTTCGACGTGGCCGCCAGCCACCCCGACCTGCTGGCCAAGGCGAAGCTGGCAGTGGCCGACGGGGACGTGCGGGACTTCGGGCCGGGCCGGGTGATCGTCAACGAGGCGACCGGGTTCGCCGTCGGCGACCGGTTCCGGCTGGAACCCGTTCCGGTCGATCCCGCCGATCCCGCCGAGTCGGCTGACTCGGCTGACCCGGCCGAGCCCGTCGGCCCGGTCGGGCAGGCGCGCGACGTCGTCGTTGTCGCGGTCCTCGCCGACCCGAGCGGCGGCGACCAGTCGGCCACCAGCAGGGTGCTGGCCGTCGAGGAGGATGTCACCGCCGTCTACCCCGACATCGACACCTGGCTGGTGCAGCTCGACCCGGCAGCGGGCGTCGGTGCCGAGGCCGCCCGCGAGGCGGTGGAGTCGGTGGTCGTCAGCTACCCGTTCGTGACCTTCGTCGACCGGGCGGCGTACGCCGAGGCGCGTACCGGCACCGTCGACACGGTGCTGCGGTTCGTGCTGGCGCTGCTGGCCCTGGCGATCCTCATCTCGCTGCTCGGGCTGGCCAACACCCTGACCCTGTCGGTGGTCGAACGGACCCGGGAGAACGCCCTGCTGCGGGCCGTCGGCGTGACCCGGGGCCAGCTGCGTCGGATGCTCGCCACCGAGGCGGTGCTGACGGCGGTCAGCGGTACGGCGTGCGGCATCGCGATCGGGGTGGCCGGGGCGTTGAGCGCGCTCGCCGTGCTCAACAGCGCCGAGGACGACATCTTCCGGCTGGAGCTGCCCTGGGCCCAGCTCGGGGTCGTCGTCGCGGTGGCGGCGGTCGCCGCGCTGGTCGCCTCGGTGCTGCCGGCCCGCCGGGCGTTGCGCCAGCCGGTCGTCGAGTCGCTGGCGGCCGACTAAGTCGGCAACTGTTGATCGCTGATTGCCAGATCAACGCTTTCCTGGATCGGTAACTGCCCGGAGTCGCTGCGGGGGCGACTCCGGGCAGCCCGACAAAAACAGATATCTATAGACGATCATTGATATCCGGACCAATGGGTGCGATAGTCGGGTAGAAGCGCTCCCGCACCCGTATGAGCGCCCAGGAACGGAGGAGAACCGTGCGTTCACGCAACCTCGACCAACCCGGTCGGCGATCCCGACCGGCCGCCCGCCAGCCTGTTCGAGCGCTTGTTCTGCTGCTCGCCCTGATGGCCGGCATGCTGCCGTTCACCGGCGCGGCGCAGGCTCACGGCACCATCGTCAACCCAGCGAGCCGCGCCTACCAGTGCTGGCAAGACTGGGGACACCAGCACATGAACCCGGCCATGCAGCAGCAGGACCCGATGTGCTGGCAGGCCTTCCAGTCCAACCCGGACACCATGTGGAACTGGATGAGCGCGCTGCGCGACGGACTCGGTGGCAACTTCCAGGGCCGCACCCCCGACGGGCAGCTGTGCAGCAACGCGCTGTCCCGAAACAACAGTCTGAACCAGCCCGGACAGTGGAAGAAGACAAACGTCAGCCGCAACTTCACGATCCAGTTGTACGACCAGGCCAGCCATGGCGCCGACTTCTTCCGGGTCTACGTGAGCAAGAACGGGTTCAACCCCGCTACCCAGCGGCTCGGGTGGGGAAACCTCGACTTCATCACCCAGACCGGCCGGTACGCGCCGGCACAGAACATCAGCTTCAACGTCTCGACCTCCGGCTACACCGGACACCACATCGTCTTCGTGATCTGGCAGGCGTCCCACCTCGACCAGGCCTACATGTGGTGCAGTGACGTGAACTTCGTCTGATCGACAGGGCCGACGAACGACGGCACGGCACGCCCGCCGGCCCGGGACATCCACGTCCCGGGCCGGCGGTCCTGCACACTCGGGGGCTGTCCGGCCCCCGCCCGCACCGGTACGGTGTGCCGGGTCTGCCGACCCGGGGAGCGTGCACATGGCCGACATGTCAGCGGAGATCGCCGCCGAACAGACGTACTTCGACGCCGCCGCCCGGGAGCGTGACCGTCGGCTGGCCGCGCTCGGCTCGCTGGCGAGCAGCGGGGCCGACCGGGCCACCGCCGCCCGGCTGCGCAGCCACGCCGAAGCCGTCACCCGGGCCCTCGGCGGCGCCGCCGACGCGGTCGCGTTCGGCCGCATCGACGACGAGTCCGGCGAGGCGTACTACCTCGGGCGGCACCTGATCGGCTCGCCCGACGGCGGCGACCCGCTGGTGATCAACTGGCAGTCGGCGGCCGCCGCCCGCTACTTCACCGCCAGCCCGGACGACCCCCAGGGCCTGGTGCGTAGACGCGGATTCCAGTGCACCGGCAACGTCATCGACCGCCTCGACGACGTCCTGTTCGCCGAGATCGCCGCCGGGGTGGCCGGTGCGGCGGCCGGCGGGTCGGGACCGGCCGGCGTCGACGCACACCTGCTCACCGAACTGGCCCGGGGCCGGACCGGCACGTTGCGCGACATCGTCGCCACCATCCAGGCCGCCCAGTACGAACTGATCCGCGCGCCGCTGCAGCAGGTCCTGGTGATCGAGGGAGGCCCGGGCACCGGTAAGACCGCCATCGCCCTGCACCGGGTCTCCTGGCTGCTGTTCCAGCATTCCGAGCTGACCGCCGACGACGTACTCGTGGTCGGCCCGCACCCGACGTTCATGCGCTACATCGGCCAGGTGCTGCCCGGGCTCGGCGACGCCGAGGTCGAGCTGCGCGACATCAGCCGGCTCGCCCCGACGGTACGGCGTGGCCGCGCCGAGCCGGCGGCGGTGGCCCGGCTCAAGGGCGACGCCCGGATGGCCGGCCTGCTCGACCGGGCGCTACGCAACCGGATCGGCACCCCGGACCCGGCGGAGCGGCTGCTGCTCGGCAGCCGGTTCGTCACCCTGCCCGGCGAGCAGGTGCAGCAGGCACTCGACGCCGCCGCCGGGGCTGACCTGCCGTACAACGGTCGCCGTCAGCTGTTCCGTGACCGGCTCGCCGACCTGGTCCACGACCGGTCCGGCGTCGACCCGCGCGGCGAACCGGCGCTGGCCAACCTGGTCGAGCGGCTCTGGCCGCAGCAGAGCCCGGCGGCGTTCCTGCGCGGCCTGCTGGCGTCCCGGCCCCGGCTGCGCGCCGCCGCCGACCCGGCTGTTGCTGCCGCCACTGGCTCGGCCGCCGAGGGGCTGACCGCCGACGAGTTGGCGCTGCTGCACCGGCGTGGCGCCGACCGGATCTCCGAGGAGATCTGGTCCGCCGCCGACCTGCCGCTGCTCGACGAACTGGACCAGCTGATCGACGGCGGGCCGTCGCGCCGGTACGGACACGTGGTTGTCGACGAGGCGCAGGACCTGTCACCGATGCAGTTGCGGGCGGTGGCCCGGCGCAGCCGCACCGGCTCGTGCACGGTCGTCGGCGACCTGGCCCAGTCGACCGGCGGCTGGGCCCGGGACAGCTGGGACGAGGTGACCCGACATCTGCCGCCGACCTGCCCGGTGCGGGTCGCGCCGCTGCGGTACGGCTACCGGGTGCCCCGCCAGGCGTACCAGTTCGCCGCCCGGCTGCTGCCGGTCGCCGCGCCCGGCGTGACACCGCCGGAGGTGGTCCGGGACGGTCCGGCCGAACCCGGCGTGCACCGGGTCGGGCTCACCGAGCGGGCCGGTCGGGTCGCCGCGGTGGCCGGTGAGCACGCCGCGCGGGGCGCGTTCGTCGGCGTCGTCTGCCCGCCCCGCTGCCGCCGCGAGGTCGAGGCGGCGCTTGCCGACAACGGGCTCGCCTGGAGCAGCGCCCAGCAGGGCGACCTCGGCGCGGCGATCAACCTGGTCAGCCCGGCCGAGGCGAAAGGCCTGGAGTTCGACGCCGTGGTGGTCGTCGAGCCGGAGCAGATTGTCGCCGACGACGAGCGCGGCCACCGGATGCTGTACGTCGCGTTGACCCGCACCACCGGCCACCTGGACGTGGTCTGTGTCGGCGATCCGCTGCCGCTGACCACGCCGTACCGCCCGGATCCGGGTTCGGTCGACGACCAGCCCGACTTCACCGAACGGTCCGCCCGCCTGCTCGCCGAGCACCTCGCCGGTCAGCTGCGCGCCGGCGCTCCGCGCGCGCACTGGGCGGAAGTCCTCGACGAGGTACGCCGCCAGCTCGACAACCGATCCACGGTAGGGGATCAGTCGCCGGAGCCTCCGTCAAAGCCCACGCTGGAGCCTTCCCCGACGTCCTGACCCGTATCGCCCACCAGGAGGGCTCCGACAGGGCCACCCGGTGCCCGCGTCCAAGGCGGGATCAGGCTGCGTCCGTTGAACCGGAGGTAGGGCAGGGACGCAATCCAGAGGCAGGCCAGCCCGGCCACCGGAAAGATGATCCACCGCCAGGCGATGCTCTCCGCCACACCCAGCCCCATCGCTGCCCGGCCCAGGGGAACGGCCACCAACCAACCGAACACCAGGCCCACAGGACTCAGGACGAACAGTGATCCCGGCAGGCGTGCGACCACCACGTCGAACGCTCCCGTGAGGTCTTCGCCGATGATCCTGGCGACGATGGTGAGGAACACCATCGCCAGCAACGTGAGCACGGGTACGGCCACCGCCACCCACGTTGCCGCTGTGAGGTACGCCGAGTCGTCATCGGGGAGTCGGAACAGGATGCTCCAGGCAAACATGCAGAGGCTCCCGTTGAGACCCATCAGGACCATCGCCCAGATAGGCATCGTGGGCATGAAGATGCGATCGAACAAGTCGTCGTCGGGTGCCGGCCGTCTCCTGGACATCGTCTCCCCAGCGTCTTCCGTCACGCCACCCCGCGAGGCGCGCGGGCGAACTGTCGTGCTCTCCTGCAAGGTATCGAAGGAGTTCCATCACGACCGGTGGTGGTGACCGCTGTCGGGGGCTGCTGTCAGGAGCTGCTGGCGGGGCGGCTGAGCACCGCCGAGGTGAGCCGTCGGCCGACGGTCGCCTGGACGATGTTCTTCTGGATGACGGCCTTGGTGGCCCGGCTCGGCAGCGCCACCCCGAGTTCGGCGGCCAGGGTCCGTAGCTCGGCGACCTTCAGCCCGAGATCGTCGAGGTAGCGTCCGGCGGCCACCCGGTCGTCGATCGCCGCCAGGTCGGCGCGGATCCGGTCGGTGTCGATGTCGACCGCCGGCTTCGCCGCCTTGACTGCCCGGCTCCGGCGGGCCGGTGCCGGTGCCGCAGACTGTTGCGGCCCGGCGGTGGCGGTGGCGACCGTCAGCTGCGCGGTGCCGTCGGCGAGTGCGGCCAACTGCTCCGGCGGCAGGGTGCGAAGGAAGTCCGCGACCCGGATCAGGACGGCGTGGGACAGGTCGGCGGCGCTGGTCACGTGACTCTCCTACGGGCGGATCTTGGCGAGGAACTCGCTGGCGAGCTGTTGCAACTCGTACTGGACGTTGACGTTCGCGTCCGGCATCAGGACTGCGGGCAGGCCGTGCTCACCGGCGGAGGCGAACACCGTCTTGTTGTCGCGGATCATCTGCTGGAAGCGCGGAATCTCGATGGTCGCAGGATGGCCGATGAAGTTGCGCAGCGCCAGCAGTGGCCCGTGCCCGGTGTACTGGACCATCGTGAAGACGATGCCGAGGATCTCCGGGCTGATCTGGTCGGTCCGGCCCGCCGCGACCCGGTTGTAGTCGGTCACCAGCTCGGAGACCTTCTTCCGCAGGTAGTCGATGCCGAGCGTAGACAGGTAGTCCGGCCGGGCCGGGATCAGGATGTGGTCGCTGGCGACCACCCCGGTGCGGGTGACCATGGTGAAGTTCGGTGGGCAGTCGACCAGGACGACCTGGTAGTCGGTGAACGCGGGTGCGGCGAGCGCCTCGGCGAGCGCGCGGTGCAGGGACAGGAAACGCGGGCTGCCGTGCTGGAACCGCGATCCGCCCAGGCTGGCGGCGAAGTCGAGGTCGGCGTCGGTGAGCATCAGATGGGACGGCACCAGGTCGAGCCGACCTTCGCTGTGCTGACCGATCACTTCGTTGACGGTGGGCGGGGTGAGCACATAACGGTCCAGTGGTGCGGCACCGCCACGGTCCAGCACGTCACCGAACCACTGCAGGATGGTCCGCTCGTCGGCCAGTTCCCGCTCCCACATGGTCGGCTCGACGAAGGAGAAGGTCAGGCTGGCCTGTGGGTCGAGGTCGATGAGTAGCACCCGGTGGCCGCGGTACGCGAGTTCAGCCCCGATGTTGGCGGTGACGGTGGTCTTCCCGACGCCACCTTTGTAGTTGATGACGGACACCACGGTCATCGGCCGCTCCGCACACACATGGTCAGCAGCATGCCACGTGACCCGATGGATGTGTGCGGTGAGCTTGATGCCACAGGTGCATCAAGATGCACCTGTGGCATCAGCCTCGCCCAGATCGACCGACCCCTCAGCGGGCTGTACGACGGCTCTGGTGCGGCCCGGGTCTCCCGCCACGTCGCCAGTGGGTTCAGGCTGCCCTTGGGTGCCAAAGGTGACGCTGCGCGCTGAGCGTGTGCGGTTCCTGAGGCTCACAGCCCGGCTGAGGCTCAGGCCGGCGCGGAGTGATCCGGTGGGCGCGGAATGATCCGGCGGGCACCGTCGTTGTGCATGGTCGCGCCACGCACTCCGGCCCGCAGCCACGCCGGACGGCAGTCGGGCTCCGGGCCCGGCCGGGCAGCCCGGGTCGGTGGACTTGGTCGGCCCGGTCAGTGGGTCGGGTCGGTGGGCCCGGTCGGGAATCGTCGGCGGGCCGGCGTGGTTGTACATGGTCACGGCGCGCAGCAGCGCACCCGCGCCCCACCCCGGGGCGCGCCGGAGCCGCCCGCGAGC
>Ga0207774_100078_pt1 | contig 94517 bp, 89 predicted proteins | sample TtaePargueraPR_13_FD_187754 | JGI IMG/M metagenome (GOLD analysis project Ga0207774, IMG submission 187754) | Aerobic enrichment media microbial communities from Bioluminiscent Bay, La Parguera, Puerto Rico - Tt and M2 (2) (SPAdes) | ecosystem: Environmental > Aquatic > Marine > Unclassified ... | reverse complement strand
CAACTGGCACATCGCCTTCGGCCGCGGCGCCCATTTCTGCCTCGGCAACCACCTCGCCCGGCTGGACATGGATATCATCTTCTCGACGCTTCTGAAGCGTTACCGGTCCATCGAGCTGGCGGAGGATGGACCGATCTACAAGCGGGGGCTGTCGGTGCGGGGGCCGCAGTCCCTGCGGATTTCCTGGACGAGATCCTGAAGCAGAAGCCTCACCGGCGGTCCGAGGCCAGGTCACACGTGCCGGTTGCTAACACCTTTTTCACGCGAAGGACCTAAACTCACCCTAGGTCATACCCTCATAAAATTGCGGTGGCGTGTTGAAAACGTATCCCCTTCCCAGTGTCGACAGTCAGGTCATTTTTCAGTCCTACCAGCCGCTCGGCGGGATGAAGATCTACGATTTCATCGTGGAGGCCGCCGCGTCGATCGGCTTTCCGGCCGAAGCCTGCAACCTGCTGAAGACATCGACAGAACACGACGTCCGGGTTCTTTGCGGCAAGTTCCACATTCTTGTCACCCAGACCGTTCCTTTCGAAACCAGCCTGCAGCTCGATTTGGCGCTGGATACGTTCACGGTCAAAAGCGGGTTTCCGGAGGCGGCCGGGATTTTCCAGACGGCCAAGGCTTACACGCAGATCTCCGTTCAAAAAGGTGTCCTGCCCCATGCCGCCATGCCGGAAGGGCTTCTCAAGGCCGTCGGGCCTGAAATGACGGCGTTCTGCGAGAGCAAGGAGACCTCCGACGCTCTTGCGCTCGCGGCAAAGGTCACCGATCTCGTCGTGAAGAACACGCACCCCGACGCGGTTTTCTGGGGTCAAAGTTTCTATTGCATGAAGCCGGAAACCTTCGAGCAGATCCATGCTTCAGGCAAACCGCTCCAACTTTATCTGCAGCCGGTTCTCCACGGCGACATCGACCCCGAAACGGGTAAACAATTGATCGGTGTCATAGGATCCGGTGCCCCCTGCCTGATCGGGTACAGTGTCGAAATCAGACCGTGTTCCCTGCCGCCCGAGTACCTGATCTCGACGCTGTACTCGTTCGTCGCCTTTACGCAGAAATCAGGCAAGCTCATCGACAACGAAGACGTCTTCGGCGCCAGCGAAGAGGAGAAAGTCCAGGTACTCTACCACGGGACCCCCGAAGACAAACCCGACGTTATCGAACTGAAAGTGGTGCAGAATACCAAGTTCGGCATCTTTCGCGAGCCCGTTCCCACGATCCAAAAGCAGTATGACGATGACTGCAATCTCGTGGACGAGCGTATCGCAAATGTCGAGCAATCCGCTCTGAACCCCGACGATCCGATAGATGCAGCCATCCTGGAACGCCTGACAGCATTGAAGTCTCAGGACCTGGCGGACAGGACGGTTCCGGAACAGCAGCCCGCGAATGCGGAAGAAAGCATTGCTCCTCCTGCTGTGGAGCCATCAATCCGTGCGCCGGACCGGGACTCCCGCTCCGGAAAGATGCCGGCGCAACGTGTTTCCATGGAGGAACTCAGAAAATTCGCCATGCGGTCCCAAGTCGAAGATCCGCAAGAGTCCGGGACGATCAAGAAGAGAGGTTTTTTCGGCAGCCTGTTCGGAAAGAAGCTTCACTGATCCCAAAGCTGCCGCGAATAGCGGTTTAGCGTGCCTGGTCGAGGGTGCGCTTACATTCCAGGAGTTCGAACAGGGTGGCCTGCAGCCGGCGGATATCTTCCTTCGAGACGTTGGACTGAGCCGAAGAACCGCCCGACGTCTTGTCGCCGCGAAGCCTGCCGAGAATGTTCAGTCCGCCGGAATGCGAATGCGCGCCCGGTTCCGGCATGTTTTCCGCCAGAACGCCGCTCGGCAGCTTTTCCTGGTGACCGTTCTGTACGGGATGCGCGGCTTCTGCCGGAGCACTGCCGTGCGTTTCGGCCTGGGCAGGTTCAGCCGGCTGCAACGGGGAAGCGTCCTCGCGCCAGATCTGCATCACAAAGCGGGAACCCTGCTCTTTCAGGATACGCTGTACGCCCTTGATGGTGTAGCCTTCGCCGTAAAGCAGGTGGCGGATGCCTTTCAGGAGCTCGACGTCATCCGGCCGGTAGTAGCGCCGTCCGCCGCCGCGTTTCAGTGGCTTGATCTGGGAAAAACGCGTCTCCCAGAATCGCAGCACGTGTTGCGGCAAATCCAGATCGTCAGCGACCTCGCTGATGGTGCGAAAGGCGTCCGGGCTTTTATCCAGTGAGCTCATCCGGTCTTAAATTATTTGCTGGCCAGTCCTGTTAGCGCATCATTGATCCGCTGCTTCAATACGTTGGATGGCTTGAACACCATCACGCGGCGCGGTGAAATCGGTACTTCCTCGCCAGTCTTCGGGTTGCGGCCGATCCGTTCCCCCTTGGAGCGGACCACAAATGAACCGAAGCTTGATAATTTTACCGATTCGCCTGTCACAAGACAGTCAGAAATTTCAGAAAGTACACGTTCGACCAATTCAGAAGATTCGGTCCGGGAGAGACCGACTTTCTGATAAACGGCCTCACAAAGGTCCGCCCGGGTAATAGTCCGATTGCCCATAACCCCTCCTCAACGACGCCAACATCTGGCTGATTTTGCAAGAGAACTCCGATGCAAGACAACACGGTACGGCCTCACGGCGAGCCGGTCAACCAGAACTCAGCAACAAGTTAAGATTTGTGGCAGGGAGGCGGAAACGGCCGTTACCAGCGCAGGAGGACCGAACCCCAGGTAAAGCCGCCGCCCATGGCCTCGAGCATCAGGAGATCGTTCTTTTTGACACGGCCGTCCTTCACGGCGGTGTCGAGCGCCAGAGGAATGGAGGCAGCAGAGGTGTTGCCGTGCAACTGCACCGTGGTCACGACCTTTTCCGGCGCAATCCCGAGCTTCCTGGCGCTGGCGTCGATGATGCGCTTGTTGGCCTGGTGGGGAATGAACCAGGTCAGGTCGTCGGAGGTCAGGCCGGTCGCCCTGTAGGCGTCTTCGATCACATCGGTGATCATGCCGACCGCGTGCTTGAAGACCTCGCGGCCTTCCATGCGCAGATGGCCGACCGTCTGTGTGGAAGACGGACCGCCGTCCACATAGAGCTTTTCCTTGTGGCGTCCGTCGGAGCGCAGATGCGAGGTCAGGACGCCCCGGTCGTCATTGCCGCCGCTGCCTTCCCCCGCCTCGACGACCACAGCCCCTGCCCCGTCGCCGAACAGCACGCAGGTCGTCCGGTCCTCCCAGTCGAGGATCCGCGAGAAGGTTTCCGCCCCGATGACGAGACAGCGTTTGGCAAGCCCGGAACGAATATAGGCGTCGGCGGTGGTCAGCGCGAAAACGAAGCCGGAGCAGACGGCATGCACGTCAAAGGCGGCGCCGTGGTTGATGCCGAGCCCCGCCTGAACCGTGACTGCAGTCGCCGGAAAGGTGTTGTCCGGTGTTGCCGTCGCCAGAATGATCGTGTCGATCTCCTGCGCGTCCCGGCCGGCATGGGCGAGAGCCCGCCTGGCGGCCTCCAGGGCCAGATCCGACGTCATCTGTCCTTCGGAGGCGATGTGGCGCTGCTTGATGCCGGTGCGCTGAACGATCCATTCGTCAGACGTATCGACCATCTTGGCCAAGTCATCGTTTGTCAGGACTTTTTCCGGCAGGAAGCTTCCGCAGCCGGTCACGGTTGAACGGATTACGCTCACAAATCACCTTCCGATGTCGGCGCGGCTTCAGCGAAGCGGCCGCGATGATAATGCACAAGATCCTGTGCGATCTTGTGGGTCAGTTCGTTTTTCACCATGTCATAGGCCAGATCGATGGCCGAGGCATAGCCCTCGGCATCCGTGCCGCCATGGCTTTTGATCACAATACCGTTCAGGCCCAGGAACACGCCGCCATTGACCTTGCGCGGATCCATCTTCTCGCGCAGCAGGTCGAAGGCGCCCTTGGCGAACAGATAGCCGATCTTCGACATGAACGTGCGGTTCATGGCGGCGCGCAGGTAGCTGCCGATCTGCTTGGCCGTGCCTTCCGCCGTCTTGAGCGCGATGTTGCCGGCAAAACCCTCTGTCACCACGACGTCGACCGTGCCCTTGCCGAGGTCGTCGCCCTCGACGAAGCCCGCATATTGCAGGGAGCGCAGGGGCGTCTCGCGCAAAAGGCGTCCTGCCGTGCGCACCTCTTCCAGGCCCTTCACCTCTTCCACGCCGATATTCAGGAGACCCACCGTCGGACGCTGGACGCCGAACAGGGCACGGGCCATGGCGCCGCCCAGGATGGCGAAATCGATCAGCTGCTGCGCGTCGGCGCCGATGGTCGCGCCGACGTCCAGCACGACGGATTCGCCGCGCGTCGTCGGCCAGATCGCCGCGATCGCCGGCCGCTCGATATTGGCCATCGTCCGCAGACAGAACTTGGACATGGCCATCAGGGCGCCGGTGTTGCCGGCGGAAACGGCAACCGATGCCTCGCCTGTCTTCACCGCCTCGATGGACCGCCACATGCTGGAGCGCCACCGGCCCTGGCGCAGGGCCTGGCTGGGCTTGGTGTCCATGGCGATCGAGACTTCGCAATGATGGACGGTCGAGGCGTCCCGCACCCGCGGATATTTTTCCAGAAGCGGACGGATGATCTGCTCATTGCCGTAGAGAAGAAAGCGAATGTCCGGATGGCGTACGAGCGCGATCTCCGCCCCGGGAATAACAACTTCGGCCCCGTTGTCGCCGCCCATGGCATCCAATGAAATCGGAATCGTTTTCGCCATTTAGAAGGTCTTTTTGACGTTTTGCTACCAAAGACGGCGCCGGACGGCGCGCCCAGAAAAGTCCTGCCTTTCCGGCAGGGGCCCAGATCCGGCGCGAACATAACGCTTTTGGGCGGACAGACAACCGTTTTCCTGCCCTTCGACCCGGGAGTGGTTGAAAACCGGCCTCAAAACCGGAGTTGCACCTCCGGCCGTTCGTCTTCCCATTGCCGGGACTCAGTTGTCCGCCTTGCCCTTGAGCGCCTGGAGAGCCGCGAAGGGCGACGGCTTTTCGTCGTCCGTCTCCCCATCGTCGTCCTCGTCCGGATCGCCACCCTCGAACTCGACACCGGGCTTGCGCGGAAAGGGATCCAGGGTCAGGGCCAGTTCCTCGCAAATGACGGCTCCCAGATCCAGAACGCCGTCGACGATGACATCCGGCGGATCCAGCGTTTCCAGGTCGATCTCGATTTCCCCATCCTCGTTGAGGTCCTTGATTTTCCCCGGCCTGGACGAGTGTGGCTCGAACGTTCTGTCCACATCGATCTTCACGGTGCTGTCAAACGGCTCAAGCGACACGACGCAGGTCTGCGTAATCCTGGCGATCACCGGCCCCACCACCCTGACACCGGCCTTGCGGTAGGGTTTCAGGGTGAAATCCGCCTTCAGCTCCTCAATCGCCTCAAGATCGTAGGCCCTGGCGATCGCCTTCAGTTCAGCCGCGTCAGGCTCGACCGCGATCTTCTGATCCTTGTCGACCACCCTGGCGGCATTCACCTTGAAGGAATAGGGGAACATCTCGGTTGCCATTGTTCTTCTTTCTTTTTTTCTGCCGGCTCTTCGCTGGTTGCAGACCTCAGACCGGCAAATCCCTGAAGGCGGCCGGATCTGCCCAGTCTATCTCTCCGGCTGTCAGATCCTGCACGGTCTGCCCGGCCAGGCGATCCGCCGTCTCCAGCATATAATACGCCAGGCGCTTTTGTGCGACCGGTTCCGGACTGTCCGGAAACACGTTCCGGCCGAGGGCTTCGGCGAGCGCGTCGCCGTCGCCGCTGTCGATCGCCGGAATATAGACATCGGCACGGCCGTAGAAAGCCTCGCCCATGACCCTGACCTTTTTCGGCACCCTGGTGTCGCTGACCCCCATTTCCCGCAAGGAGGCGTCCATGTCCTGGAAAAACAGGTCGAAGACATACTGGGTGAACTCCGCCACTTCCTTGCCCTCCCCGCGCATACGCCGGAAATACAGAACCGCATGGGCAACGATCAGGTCGAACCGGCCGTCGATCGTGTCGGGCACGTGGAAGCCGGTGTAAAAAACCGGTTGCCGCGCTTGAGCCACGATTTCACAATAGACCTTGTGCTCGGCGTCTCGTTTGCGGCGGCGGAACAGGCCGAAAAGCATGACCTCTCCATAGTGTTCAGATGAGTCAGGTGTTGTCATGTGCCCTATCCCACGATAGAGACTTTGCCAAGCAACGAAATTCAAAAGCCGCCAGACCGGTCTGGCCAAACGGGACTTCTTAAATGAACTTCAAGGCGAGCGCCCTGATCCTTCCGCTACTGGTCACACTCCCGCTCGGCGGCTGTTTCACCTCCACCTATACCCACGGCCACGTGATCACCAGCGACATGCTGAACCAGGTTCAGGTCGGCTCCAGCCGCGAGCAGGTCGAACTGGTGCTCGGCTCGCCCTCGACCACCTCGAGCCTCAACGGCGACGCCTATTATTACATTTCGCAGAAGACCGCGACGACGGCGTTCATGGCACCCGACATCATCGAACAACGCGTGGTCGCGGTCTATTTCGACAAGGACGGCTTCGTTCAGGACCTCGGCAACTACACGCTGGAAGACGGCAAGATTGTCGACATCGTGACCCGCAAGACCCGTACCGGCGGCGCCGACTACGGCTTCCTGACCCAGATCCTGAAAGGCGCGACGAACCCGAGCCTGGGGCTTTAGCAGCCTCTTCGATATTCATGCAAAAACCCCGGTCCTGCGGACCGGGGTTTCGTTTTTCGGAAAACGGAGATCCGATGAGGATCAGTGCGCCATGATCGCCAGCAGCAGCAAAGCGACGATGTTGGTGATCTTGATCATCGGGTTTACCGCCGGGCCGGCCGTATCCTTATAGGGATCGCCGACCGTGTCGCCCGTGACCGACGCCTTGTGCGCCTCGCTGCCTTTCTGGTGGACGGTGCCGTCCTTGTCGGTAAAGCCGTCCTCGAAGGACTTCTTGGCGTTGTCCCAGGCACCGCCGCCCGCCGTCATGGAGATGGCGACGAAGAGGCCGGTGACGATCACGCCGAGCAGCATCGCGCCGAGCGCCGCAAAGGCGTCGGCGGGGGTCGCGACGGCGCGCACCACGAAGAACACGACGATCGGCGACAGGACCGGCAGCAGCGACGGGATGATCATCTCCCGGATCGCGGCCTTGGTCAGCATGTCCACCGCCCGGCCGTAGTCCGGCCGCTCCGTGCCCTGCATGATGCCCGGCTTTTCCCTGAACTGGCGGCGAACTTCCTCCACCACGGCCCCGGCTGCCCGGCCGACGGCGGTCATGGAGATGCCGCCGAAGAGATAGGGCAGAAGGCCGCCGAACAGGAGACCGGCCACCACGTAGGGATTGGAGAGCGAGAACAGGGTGCCGACGTCGATGCCCTGGAAAATGGACCCCTCTCCCGCCGTGCTGGAGAAGAATTTCAGGTCTTCCGTATAGGCGGCGAACAGCACCAGGGCCCCGAGACCGGCCGAGCCGATGGCATAGCCCTTGGTCACGGCCTTGGTGGTGTTGCCGACCGCGTCGAGCGCATCCGTGGTGGTCCTGACTTCCGCCGGCAGGTCCGCCATTTCGGCGATGCCGCCGGCATTGTCGGTCACCGGACCGAAGGCGTCGAGCGCCACGACCATGCCAGCCAGCGCCAGCATGGTGGTCACCGCGATCGCGATGCCGAAGAGGCCCGCGAAGGTGTAGGTGACCAGGATGCCGGCGATGATGATGATCGCCGGAAGCGCGGTCGCCTCGAGCGACACGGCAAGGCCCTGGATCACGTTGGTGCCGTGGCCGGTCACCGATGCCTGGGCGATCGACCTCACCGGCCGGTAGTCCGTGCCGGTGTAATATTCGGTCACCCAGATGATCAGGCCGGTGACGATCAGGCCGGCGAGACCGCAGACGAACAGGTCGAAGCCGTTGAAGGTCACCCCGCCCGACGTGGTGAACTCCGTCCCCGCCCCGAGCCAACCGAAGATGATGATCGCAAGCGCGACCGCCGAGAGAACAGCCGTTGCGATGAAGCCCTTGTAGAGCGCTCCCATGATCGAGTTGTTCGCGCCGAGCTTGACGAAGAACGTCCCGATGATGGAGGTCACCACACAGCTCGCCCCGATCAGGAGCGGCAGCAGCATCAGGCTGGTGGCCTGGGCGTCGGTGAAGAAGATCGACGAGAGAACCATGGTGGCGACCACGGTCACCGCATAGGTCTCGAACAGGTCGGCCGCCATGCCGGCGCAGTCGCCGACATTGTCGCCGACGTTGTCGGCGATCGTCGCCGGGTTGCGCGGATCGTCTTCCGGGATCCCGGCTTCCACCTTGCCGACGAGATCGCCGCCGACGTCGGCACCCTTGGTGAAGATACCGCCGCCGAGACGTGCGAAGATGGAGATCAGGGAGGCCCCGAAGCCGAGCGCGACCAGCGCGTCGATCACCGTGCGGTCCGTCGGCGCATATCCGAGCCCGGCGGTGAGGATGGTGAAATAGACGGCCACGCCGAGCAGCGCCAGCCCGGCAACCAAAAGGCCGGTGACGGCACCGGCCTTGAACGCGATTTCCAGCCCGGCACCGAGGCTCTGGCTGGCCGCCTGGGCGGTGCGCACGTTGGCGCGGACGGAAACCATCATGCCGATATAGCCGGCGCTGCCGGAAAGCACCGCGCCGATGGCAAAACCGATTGCCGCGGGTCCGGAAAGCAAGATCCAGGCAAGTATGAAGACGACGGCCCCAACGATGGCAATGGTGGTGTATTGCCGGTTGAGGTAGGCCTTGGCCCCTTCCTGGATCGCTCCCGCGATCTCCTGCATGCGGGCGTTGCCCGCATCCGCCGCCATGACGGATTGGATAGCCCAAGCGCCGTATGCGATGGACAAGAGGCCACAAATTATGATGACGACAAGCTCGATCATGCTTCCTCCCAGAGCTGCGGCGGTTGGATTTTGTCGTTGTTTTTTCCGCCAGACTGCGCCCCACACCGATTCCGCAGCGTGAGGGACCGACACGATAGCAGCAAATGAGAGCGCTTCGTCAAGCTCTTACATTGTTTAATTTGGCAGTTCCGTCACGGGAATATTTGCTGCAATGCAGTATTTATGCTGCACCGACGAAACGGATTCTCCGAGACACTTTAAGAGGTTGTAACCACTTTCCTTTCAGCCAGAACGAGCCAGACGAGAAGTCCGAGGCACAGAACCACGAACGGGAAAACAAGGATGTTCACCGTCCCCCAGCCGTAGAGGTTGAGAAGCGCGCCTGAGGAAAAGGACGCTGCGGCGACGAAGCCGAAGACCAGAAAGTCGTTCACGGCCTGGACCAGATTGCGTTCCTCGGGCCGGTAGGTGTCGGTCAGCATTGCGGTCGCACCGATGAAGCCGAAGTTCCAGCCGAGGCCGAGCAGCACCAGGGCCGTCCAGAAATGGCTGAGCTCGATCCCCATCAGAGCGACGATCGAACAGCCGGCCAGCAGGGCCAGCCCGATCGAGACAATCCTTTCCTTGCCGAACCGGCCGATCAGGTTGCCGGTAAAGAAACTCGGGCCGAACATGGCGAGCACGTGCCACTGGATGCCGAGCGCAGCGTCGGTTTCGGTCAGGCCGCAGGCAATCATGGCGAGCGGGGTCGCGGTCATGACCAGGCTCATCAGGGCGTAGGAGCAGATCCCGCAGGCAACCGCCACGAGAAAGCGCGGCTGCATCATGATCACGCGCAGCGGCCGCCCCCCGGCCTGCGCGTGGCTTTTCCGGGGCGGCTTCGGAATCTTGACGAAGGCCACCAGACAAAGCGCGACCAGGGCGAGCCCGGCCTGGGCCAGATAGGTTCCGGCAAACAGGATGGGATCGAACAGGTTCTTTGTCGCGATCACGGTCTGCGGGCCGACCACGCCGGCCAGAACGCCGCCGGCCAGAACCCAGGAGATCGCTTTCGGCTTGAAGGCATCGCTCGCCGTATCGGCAGCTGCGAAACGGTATTGCTGGACAAAGGCGCCCGTCAGCCCGCTCAGGCAGCACGCCAGCGCGAAGAGCAGAAACTGATCCTGGAAGACGGCAAAAGACGCCAGAAGACCGGAGAACACGCCCAGAAGCGACGCGCCCATGAACCCTGCCCTGCGGCCGAAGCGGCGCATGATCATGCCGGCCGGGATCGTGCCGAAGGCGGTTCCCAGGACCATGGTCGAAACCGGCAGAGTGGCGAGCGACTTGTCCTGTTCCAGCATCATGTAGCCGACCAAAGGCCCGGTCGCGATGACGATGGACGCCGAGGCCCCGCCGACCGACTGAGCCAGCGCCAGCAGCAGGGCATTGCGCCTGGCGAGACGGTCGTCGACGAAAATCTCCGGAGTTGCGACGGTCATGGCATTTCTTTCAAGAGTCTGAAACTTTGCATGGGACAAGATGCCTAGCACGCCCGACCTGCGCGGGAAAGTCACCCTGTCAGGGTATCAGGTCGCGGGATGACCGGGCGGAATATCGCTTTGGGAGCTGCAGAGCCCGTGTCAGACCATGATGCCGGGACGTCGGATTGTTCTCAGATAAGCAACAAAGCCGATGCCGTAGGCAAGCCAGATGACGAGGATCGTCGCGGCAAGGACGGGATGCGGATTGCTCAGGAAAAACAATGGCAAGGTCACTGGAAAAAGCAGCTCAAGGACGAGACGCCCACCCCAGACAATTGTCATGAGCCCCAGGAACACGGTCATCTGGAGCGTCGGCCTGACTTTCCCGGCCATGATCGTCAGGATCGCGAAACTGACCAGAAACAGGCCGATCGCATAGGTGCCGAGATAAACGAAATGCTCCCGCTGCACCTGCGGCACGGAGCTGAGATCCTCGCCCGCATAACCGAAAGCCGGCATGAAGAAATGCGCGATGCCGATGGCCAGAACCATGAGGCCCGCCCCGACGATAGCCACGCGCGGCAAAGACAATCCAGTCATTCGCACAACCTCCCTAAAATGTTTCCAGAACGGCGATACGTGTCAGAAAACGCTTCACGGTTTCAAGTTCCTCCGCGGTAAACCCCTCCGACAGGATGTCGTCGAACCCCGCGATCATCACGCCGACTTTGGCGGCGGTTTCCTCGCCTTTCCGTGTCAGACGAACGCATGCTGCGCGTGCGTCGTCCCTGTCCTCGTTACGCGTTACCAGTCCCTCCGCCTCCAGGCGCGCAACGAGTGTGGTCGTTGCCGGTTTCTGCAGGTCGAGCATCGCTGCCAGTTCGCTGATCCTGACCTCTCCCCGCGCCTGCAGCGCGAGAAGGGCCAGAGCCTGCGCGCCGAAGACACCGGCCTGTTCCTGAGCAGCGGCCGTTGCGAGCTTGGTCAGCCGCGCACAGCCGGACTTGACGGCGAGAAACAGGCTTTCCAAGGGAACGTCTTTGGTTCGCATACGAACTATCTAGATGAAACCAGACCCGCTTTCAAGATGTGGAGATCAAAACGTCTCAGAAATGGCGGAAACCGCTCTCCGGCCCGGGCGAGACCGGGTTTCCCGCCTGCAAAAGACGAACCGCGCCCGAACCGGCTTCGACATGGCCGATCTCTGCGACCGGGCATCCCGCCAGCCTGGCCGTTTTTTGAAAGGCGGCGGCGTGCTCCGCCGGCACGCAGGCCAGGATTTCATAGTCGTCGCCGCCATTGAGGCAATGAGCGAAATCGTCCGGCGCCTTCACCTTGAGATGCTGCAGCGCATCCGACAGCGGCACCTTGTCCAGATCGATCGTGATGTCGACAGCAGACGCCGAGGCCAAATGGCCGCAATCGGCGATCAGCCCGTCGGATACATCCAGGGCCGCGCTGGCAAACTCGCTCAAGGGCCTTGCGAGGCCGGTTCGCGGCCGCGGCAGCAGGTAACGGTCGAGAACGTGCTGCTCTTCGGTTTCGGTCAAGTCATGAGCCTGGCAGAAGCCGGCGTCCAGCCGCGCCTTGAGGCCGGCGGCCGCGTCGCCGATGGTTCCGCTCACGAACAGCACCTCCCCGGGGCGCGCTCCGGACCGGCGGACCGCTCTGCCCGTTTCGACCTCGCCAATTGCCGTGATGGAAACCTGCAGGCCGTTTCCGGAGCGGATCGTGTCGCCGCCTAGCAGCCGGATGCCATAAGCGTTCTGATCGTCCTCCAGTCCCGCGCAGAAGCCTTTCAACCAGTCCTCGGTCCAGCCGGAGGGCAGCGCGAGGCCCATCAGGTAGCCGCGCGGACGCGCCCCCTTGGCGGCCAGATCCGACAGGTTGACCCTGAGCGCCTTGGCGGCAATCGCCTCCGGCGCGTCCCCGGCAAAAAAATGGACGCCGGCGGCCAGCATGTCCTTGGTCAGGACGAGATCGTATCCGGGTTCCGGCGTCAGGACCGCCGCATCGTCGGTCAGGCCCAGGCTTCCGGGATCGCTGGCAAGCGGCGCGAAATAGCGCCGGATCAGTTCGAATTCGCCGGGCCGGTCATCCTCCATGATCAGGAGGCACCGTCTACCTTCTTGGCGGCCTCGCCGGCCGCCTTGTCCGGGTCGAATTCCGCGTCGCGCAGCTCGTGGGCCAGACGGTCGAGCACGCCGTTGACCAGACCCGGCTCGTCATCCTCGAAAAACGCTTTGGCGACATCGATATATTCGGAAATGATCACCTTGGCGGGCACGTCCCTGCGGCGCAGCAGTTCGTAGGAACCGGAGCGCAGGATGGCGCGCAACAGGCTGTCGATCCGCTTCAGCGGCCAGTCTTCCGTGAGCGCCGTGTGGATGTAGGGATCGAGGAATTTCTGGTCCTCCACGACGCCTGAGACGATCTGCCTGAACCATTGCTCGTCGGCGTCGCGATATTGCGCACCGTCGATCTCCTTGCCGAGGCGGAAGGCGGTGAACTCGCTGATCACGCTGGTAAGCGCCGAGCCGCCCACATCCATCTGATAAAGGGCCTGGACCGCCGCGAGGCGGGCCACGCCGCGCTTGTTTGCGGGTCGCACGGTTTTTCCAGCCGGTTTTTCCGGGTCGGCCTTTCCGGTCATTGTTCTTATACTCCAAGCCGTTCTCGCAGGGCGATCATGTGCAGCGCGGCCTCGGCCGCGGCGCCGCCCTTGTTCTTGTCGTCCACCTTCGCACGTGCCCAGGCCTGCTCGTCGTTCTCGACGGTCAGGATACCATTTCCGACAGCCAGATCCGCATCGACGATCAGATCCATGATCACGCGGTTCGATTCATTGGCGACGATGTCGTAATGCGTGGTTTCGCCGCGGATCACGACGCCCAGGAGGACGAACCCGTCATAAAGCTCGCCGTCGCTTTCCATCGCCGTCAGGGCCATGGAGAGCGCGGCGGGAATTTCCAGGACACCGGGAACCGCGATCCGGTCATAGGTGGCTCCTGCCGCCTCGATCGCCTTGATCGCGCCGTCCGCGAGCGCATCGGCAAGATCGTCGTAGAAGCGGGCTTCGATGATCAGCAGTTTCTTGGCAGCGCTCATGGGTCTTACAATCCTTTATAAGGCCGCGACAGGAACCATGTCTGCCCCGGTTTGTCCAGTCTCATTCGTGCAAGGAGCGCCAAACCCCGGCGCACGCGCGCCGCCTGGTGAATGCGATCCCGGATAATAGCTTATTTTCGCGAAGATGTTTGGACCGTCCCCTAGGTCGTGGTCAGGAATTAGCCGGTCTTGGAGAATTCCGCAAGACGCGCGGCATAGCGCGCCATCATATCCACCTCCAGATTGATCCTGTCGCCCACCCGGCGCTCCGACCAAGAGGTCACTTCCAACGTATGGGGAATGAGAAAGACGGAGAACAGGCGGCCGTCCACCTCGTTGACGGTCAGCGACGTGCCGTCGAGCGCGACGGAGCCCTTCTTGGCAATGAAGGGAGCCGCGTCTTCCGGGACCTCGAACTGGAAATAGACGGTGTCGGGATGATCTTCCCGCTTCGTGACGGTCGCGACACCGTCGACATGACCCAGCACCAGATGCCCGCCGAGTTCGGCGCCCATGGTGAGCGAGCGCTCCAGGTTGATCTCCTGCCCGACCTTCCAGTCCGAGACGGTAGTGATGGCGAGTGTTTCGGCGGCCGATTCCACCTCGAACCAGTTACCGTTCGAACTGTTTGCCTTGGCGGTGACCGTGTGGCAGACACCGGCGCAGGCGATCGAGGCCCCGATATCGAACGTGTCGGTGTCATAGGCCGTGCGGATCCGTGTCCGCTTGCCCGCCGGTATGTCTTCGATCGAGAGGATTTCGCCGAGGTCGGTCACTATGCCGGTAAACATGTCAGGCTCCACGCCGTCTGAGGTAGATAAAGCTGTCGAGGCCGAATTTGCCGGCATCGACCCGCCTGAATTTGGGGTCTTTGAGAACATCCGCAAGATCAAGGCCGTGCAGGGCCGGTATTCCGCCCTTGCCGATGACGATGTTGCCGGTGACCACGCACAGGTCGTCGACCAGATCGGCGGCCAGAAAGGACGACGCGATCCGCGACCCGCCTTCCACCATCAGGCGCGTGATGCCGCGCGCGGCAAGCGCGCTCAGGATAACCGACGGCTCGATGCCTGCATCCGAGGCCGGAACCCGGATGATGTTCACTCCGGCTTCCGCCAGATGATCGATCCTGTCCAGATCCGCGTCGTTGCCGCAGATGAGCCAGACCGGCACGTCCGCGCAAGTGCCTACCAGCTTCGAACCGGGTGGCAGGCAGGCGCGGCGGTCGATCACCACGCGCACCGGCGAGCGTTCGGCAAGCCCCGGCAGCCGGCAGGTCAGTTGCGGATCGTCGGCGAGCGCAGTGCCCGACCCGACCAGAATGGCGTCATGCGAGGCCCGGAAGCCATGCACCTTGCGCATGGAAAGCGGCCCGGAAATCTTTATCTGCCCTTCGCCTGCCCGACCGATAAAGCCATCCTGCGATGCGGCCAGCTTGAGAAACACATGCGGGCGCTGCCTGAGCTGACGCAGCATAAAGCCGTGGTAAAGCGCCTTCATGGCTTCCTCGCGCACACCGACCGTCACCTCGATACCGGCGTCTTCCAGCATCTTCACGCCCCTGCCGGCGACCCGCGGATTGGGATCCAGCATGCCGACGATCACGCGCCTGACGCCTGAATTGATCAGGGCCAGCGCGCAAGGCGGCGTGCGGCCGTAGTGAGAACAGGGTTCCAGGGTCACGTAGCAGGTGGCATCTCTCGCCTTCTCGCCCGCCTGGTTGAGTGCGTTGACCTCCGCATGGGCAAGCCCGGGACGCGAGGTGACGCCGCGTCCGACCAGAACCGGCCCGCCCTCTTCGTCGCGCACGATGAGCGCGGCCACGGACGGGTTGGGCCAGACGCGCCCGAGGCCGCGGCGGGCCAGCCGTTCGGCAGCCGCCATGAAGCGCTCGTCAAGTTCGGAGATGCCGGACATCAAAGGCCAATCGCGTCAAGTCAGGTGTTTTTCAAGGGAGGATGTCCTTCCGGATCGCTCAATTCGTCCAGAAGGGCTTCAAAATCCTTGGCTTCGCGGAAATTCTTGTAAACGGAGGCAAACCGCACATAGGCGACGTCGTCGATGGCCTTGAGGCCTTCCATGACGTGGTTGCCGATGGTTTCCGCAGTGATCTCGGTCTCGCCGGAGCTTTCGAGCTGTCGGACGATGCCGCTGACCATGCGCTCGATCCGGTCCAGATCGACCGGCCGCTTGCGCACGGCGATCTGCACGGAGCGCATCAGCTTTTCCCGGTCGAAGGGAACCCGGCGGCCGGAGCGTTTCAGCACCATCAGCTCGCGCAGTTGAACCCGTTCGAAGGTCGTGAAACGGCCGCCGCAGGTGTTGCAGATCCTGCGGCGGCGGATGGCGGTGTTGTCCTCGGTCGGGCGGGAATCCTTGACCTGGGTTTCCTCGCCGCCGCAAAAAGGACATCTCATCTTTCAAAGCTCCCGATCGAGCCCGTTATCATCCCCCGTAGATCGGGAACCGGGCCGTCAGTGCTTCTACCTTGGCTTTGACGGCCGCTTCAACTGCCGCGTTGCCCTCTTCACTGTTTGCGGCCTTCAAACCGTCCAAAACTTCCGTGATCAGGAGGCCGACTTCGCGGAATTCCGCCACGCCGAAACCACGGGTCGTCGCGGCCGGCGTGCCGAGCCGGATCCCGGAGGTGACGAAGGGTTTTTCAGGGTCGAACGGGATACCGTTCTTGTTGCAGGTGATGTTGGCCCGGCCGAGCGCCTTCTCGGCGACCTTGCCCGTTGCATTCTTCGGGCGCAGGTCGACCAGCATCAGGTGGTTGTCGGTACCGCCGGAAACGATGTCGAGGCCCTGCTCCTTCAGAACCTCGGCGAGCGCCTTGGCGTTGTCGGCGACCGAGCGGGCATAGGCCTTGAATTCCGGCTGCAGCGCTTCTTTCAATGCGACCGCCTTTGCCGCGATCACGTGCATCAGCGGTCCGCCCTGGAGACCCGGGAAAACGGCGGAATTCATCTTCTTGGCGATCTCCTCGTCATTGGAGAGGATCATGCCGCCGCGCGGGCCGCGCAGGGACTTGTGGGTGGTGGTGGTGACCACATGGGCGTGCGGGATCGGCGACGGATGCACGCCTCCGGCCACCAGTCCCGCGATATGGGCCATGTCGACCATCAGATAGGCGCCGATGCTGTCGGCGATCTCGCGGAACTTCTTCCAGTCCCAGATGCGCGAATAGGCGGTGCCGCCGGCCAGGATCAGCTTCGGCTTGTGCTCGTTGGCGAGGCGTTCGACCTCTTCCATGTCGAGCAGATGGTCATCCTCGCGCACGCCGTAGGAGACGACGTTGAACCACTTGCCGGACATGTTGACCGGAGACCCGTGGGTCAGGTGTCCGCCGGAATTCAGGTCGAGCCCCATGAAGGTGTCACCGGGCTGCAGCAGCGCCAAGAACACGGCCTGGTTCATCTGGCTGCCGGAATTGGGCTGAACGTTGGCAAATCCGCAGCCGAACAGCTCCTTGGCGCGTTCGATCGCCAGCGTTTCGGCGACATCGGCGAATTCGCAGCCGCCGTAGTAGCGCTTGCCCGGATAGCCTTCGGCATATTTGTTGGTGAAGATCGAGCCCTGCGCTTCCAGAACGGCGCGCGAGACGATGTTTTCAGAAGCGATCAGCTCGATTTCGTGCTGCTGACGGCCGAGTTCCTTTTCGATGGTGCCGAAAATGTCCGGATCGACCTCTTCGAGACCGCGCGTGAAGAAACCGGACTGCAGGGCCTGATTGGAGCTTTCCATCAATGACATCTCACCATCCTTATATCTGTTTTAAGGAACAATGGCTCAGGCGGCTCGAACATCGCACAGGCGATATCTTTTAGCCGGGCCAGCATGTCGCGAGGGATTAACACAGCCCCGGGGAAGAACCAAGGGTGTTCCCGACGCGGCCCGATTGGAAAACGACACCAATGTTCCGCAAGTTCCATTGAGTTTCGTTTACGGAGCGATACCGGAAGAAAGCGGTTTGTTTCCGCGCGCGAAATCGATGGGAGCGGCAGGATCAGTAAAGCGTCGGATCGGGCTTTCCGGCTGTTGCGGCCTGCTCCTGCTCGATGCGGCGCCTCAGCTTTCTGACGGCGATGCGCTTCAGGTCTTCCTGGGACGCCGAGGCCGGCCCGAAGGCGGAGACCTCGATGCCGGTTGCAGCATCGATCGCGGTCACCTTCACCTGGGGACCGACCGGACGGAACTCTAGATAAATCTCACCGGATTTCGGCTCGCGACTCATCGGCGTTTTCCTAGCTAAGAAGACGCCAGAATCCACGAAACGCCGGCCTGATCAAGGCCGGCGTTCCGGAATGAACATATCGCTTGCAGAACGAGACCTCAGAGGCGGGCCTGGGTTCCCGTGCCGTAGAGATCGTCGCGGTCGTAAATGTCGTCGCGGAAATGAACCACGCCGTCCGCATTCGCCCAGGCGGTGATATAGGTGAAGTAAACCGGGATGGAACTTTTCAGCTTCACATCTTCGCGTTCACCGGTCCGGATCACATTGTCGACGCGGGAGCGGTCCCAGTCCGGGGTCGTGGACTGCAAGAGCCAGGTCACGAGTTCCTTGACGTTCTGAACGCGCACGCAGCCCGACGAATGGAAGCGGTTGTCCTCGCCGAACAGGGTCTTGGACGGCGTGTCGTGCATGTAGACCTGATGCTTGTTGTGGAAGTTGATCCGCACGGAGCCGAGCGAGTTCTCGGCGCCAGGATCCTGGGTGAAGCGATACTGGGTCGCCTCGTCGGTGTTCCAGTCGATCTGCTGCCAGGACAGTTCGTTGCCGTGCCAGTCGAAGATCCGGATGTTGTTTCTGGCCAGATATTCCGGGTCCTGCTTCATCTTCGGGATCAGATCCTTTCTGATGATGGAAACCGGGACAGTCCAGTAAGGGTTGAAGTTCAGCTCGTAGATCTTGCTGTTCAGGATCGGCGTCTGCCGGTCGATCTTGCCGACAACGGCCGTATGGCGGGACCGGACACGGCCGTTTTCAACCGCCTCGATCTCCGCGGCCGGGATGTTCACCATCACGTAGCGGTCGCCGAGGAAACCGGACATGGAACGCATGCGCACCAGATTGGTCTCAAGCTGGCGCAGGCGGACGTCGGCTGGAATGTTCAGCGCGGCAACCGTGCCCTCGCCCATGACGCCGTCCGGGATCAGGCCGTGGCGCAGCTGGAAGCGGCGCAGCCCCGCATCCACATAGGAATCGAAGGTATCGGAGAGACCGGCCTGCTGCTCCAGATCGCCGGACGCGATCAGGCGGCGGCGCAGTTCGACGACGCGCGGATCCTTCGCACCGATCCGGAGCGACTTGCCGCCGGTGGAAACCGTTCCCCAGCCGCCGGTCTGCACGATGCGCTGGTAGCGTTCGATCGCAACGGCAATGTAGTCGGCCGTTTCCGGAGACAAGGTCGGCGCGGACGACTTCACTTCCTTGATGTGATCCGTCGCGATATCGAAATTGTCGACCCACTCGACCTGCTGGTTCTGTGCAATGGTCATGGGCGCCGTCTGCGCATTGGCCTGGCTCGCTGCCATCAAAGGCGCAACCAGCCCGAGCGCGCACAGGCCCTTGAGCGTTTGTCCGATAGTCCGATTCTGGTGAAGCTTTATCCCGATCCGTCCGGATAAAAGATTCATTGCCGACCCCATTCTGCTGCGTTCCACGCGCTGATTTCTCTCATGTTTCCTGAAGCGGTCCTGCATATGGCCGAACGCCGGCGAAACGCTTCAACACCTTAAAATCGATCTTTTTCCGGGCAGTCATGTATGACGCCACGGATAAGCGGATCGAGACAGGCGCGGCCAAATGAAACCGGGCCACACCGCGTGTTCCAGCTCCTATTCCTAACGGAAAGGAGTTAACAAATCGCTTGATTTTTTAACCATCATTTCGCCGGAAACACCGCACAAAGCCATTTCAATGTGACCTAAAGATGTCACGGGCGGCCGTCAGACAGAACTGCCGCCTTCAGTCCCAGTGTTTTCACCGTTTCAGCCGGAATGTGAAGGCAAATTCGCGTGAGCAGGCGAAAAAAAGAAAGCACCGCCCACTGGGCGGTGCCTTGTCATCCGGATGTACCGCCGTTTCCTAAAGGACGTAGAGAGCCTAGCTCCCCAGCTTCATCGCTTTAAAAAAAACAAGAAAAGCAGTCGATTCAAATAGAATTCCCAAGCAGATACCCCCACATATTCCACAACTTCTTTTGTTATAAAATAGCTCGCATTCTATATTATTCTCACAGAGAATTATATGGCATCTTTCTATGATTCAATTTATAAATACTCACACCTAAAGAAACTTGTCAGCCAAACAGTAGAAGACTACATACCGATCAGCCCCACACGACCAGAGAACTTCGCCGCCTTAGTCTCTTAGCTCAATTTATCCAACTCACCATTGACATGTTCCAACATTCCTTCTGCGAGTTTTTTCGCATTTTGGAGCTGAACTCGGCGAAGTTCAGTTTTATTCCACTGAGATTCTGGACCTTGGAGCTTTCCCATAGCTTCTAGATTGATTTTTCCGACGAGTGTTTGATCACAAATAAACCTTATGCGATTTTTTTGGCTTTTCGTCTCGCTGCATCCGATCATTGTAATACTCCCCCTTAATCGTAGATTGACTGATAAAATATTAGCACGGAACAATCAGTCACAGTCAAACAACCAATTCGTCACAAGAACGAATATTCTACTAAGAAGCGATAGAACAAATTTTGGAAATTAGACATAAAAGTAAAAATAATCTTTAATCCTGCAACACAACGCAGAAACAAACATCCATGAAATTGCTCAATGTAAAGGCTCACCCCCTCCTTCCTTGGGGTTCACCCGAGCCATATTTCTCAATGATGTCTAGAAGATTGTATTGGGTGTAGACTTGTTCTGAGGTTAAGTCCGCGAACTGCCCCTCGCTGTATGCAGCATCCCAGTATTGTCGTGCTTGTTCATAATGAGGAATAGTTAGCCTGCGCGAAAAATCAACAAAGCTCGTCATATCGCCAATGCGACTTTCTCTTGGCTCATACTCGTGAAGCTGCGCACCTCCTAAGAATTTCAATAGGAAGGGCATTAAATATTCACCAAGTATCTGGTCAAGGTGTAAGTCGCAACGCCCAAGCTCTGAGGAGTGTTTATAACATCCATCCTGATTCTCGAATGGAGAATAAACTTTGTGATGACATATTCGAAAATCACGACAGAGGTTATCGCTGCCTTCCACCCATTCGACCCAACCTTCTTCAGGCTTATGAATTACTTCACCACAAGAGTCGCAGATCCATTGTTCGAGAGGACGGAGCATTGCAAACCTCGCATCAGAAAGTAGCTCAATTTCTAAGCGCAGAACATAAGGAGAACAACAACAAGACGCAACCCTGAAAATGGATTGGCTTGAGATATCGCTTCTACAAGCGCCTTTCACAACTCAAATGAAAAAACGCGTGTGAAGGCCTACTAAACCTTCACACGCGTTTTTATGTGCATCTGCGTGAGTGGAAACTACGATTAAAGCCGATACAGAATCTGGTCGGTCCAGAACCGCTCGAGGCGGCGCAGGGACTTGTTCAGGGCCTGGAAATCCTCCGGACCGATTTCGCCGACCTGCTCCACGGACAGAATGTGACGCTCGTAGAGATCGTTGACGATCTTCGCCACTTCCTGACCCTTATCCGTCAGGCTCACGCGGACGGACCGGCGGTCCATGCGCGAACGCTGATGATGGATGTAGCCGGTTTCGACCAGTTTCTTCAGGTTGTAGGAAACATTCGACCCCAGGTAGTAGCCGCGGGTCCGCAGCTCACCGGCCGTCAGCTCGGAATCGCCGATGTTGAACAGCAGCAGAGCCTGCACGCTGTTGACATCGGACCGGCCCATACGGTCGAACTCATCCTTGATAACGTCGAGAAGACGTCTGTGCAGCCGCTCAACGAGCGTCAAAGCTTCAAGATAAAGCGGTTTGATCTCCGTTTCTTCACCTTGACTTTGTGCAACAGCGTCGACTGCCCTACTTGCTGTAATCATGTGATTGCGCCTCTTAAAGTACCTGTCGTTCGACGGATATTGTTCCCGCCTTAGTCCGCAATTTAACCGAGCGATTCTAAGATCCGCTTAAGAGACACGCTGAATCATTAGTTAACTTTCAAAGGGTGTTTTAAGGGCCTCGTTAAGATCTTGTTCATGATGATCCCCGCAGGAACTTCACAATCCCAGAGAAATCCTGACTTTCTCCGCCAGAGTTACAGAAGAGCGCATAGAGAGACGCCGCTTCCGCGCCCAGAGGCGTCGCGGCGCCCGAAGAATTTGCCGCCTCCTGCGCAAGTTTTAAATCCTTGAGCATCATCGCCGCCGCAAAGCCCGGCTGATAGTCCCTGTTGGCCGGCGTGGAGGGCAGCGGCCCCGGCACGGGGCAATAGGAAGTCAGCGCCCAGCACTGGCCGGAGGCGGTGGAGGAGATGTCGTAAAGCTTCTGCGCGTCCAGGCCGAGCCTTTCGGCGAGCACGAAGGCCTCGCTGACGCCGATCATGGAAATGCCGAGGATCATGTTATTGCAGATCTTGGCGGCCTGGCCGTTGCCCGCGCCGCCGGCATGCACGATGGTCTTGCCCATGACGTCCAGATAAGGCTTCGCCGCCCCGAAGGCTTCTTCGGCGCCACCGACCATGAAGGTCAAGGTTCCCCCGGCCGCTCCGGCAACACCGCCGGAGACCGGTGCGTCGACCATGGGCATGCCCTTTTCCGATGCGGCGGCGATCACCACGCGGGCGCTGTCGACATCTATGGTGGAACTGTCAATCAGAAGCGTGCCCGGTCTGGCATTGTCCAGGATACCGCCCTCGCCCTGATAGATCTGACGGACATGCCTGCCTGCCGGCAGCATCGTCACGATGACATCCGCTGCTGCCGCAAGTTCCGCGACGCCCGCAGCCTTTTCCCCGCCTGCCTCCGCATGAGCCGACATCGCCGCCTCCGACAGGTCGAAGCCCAGCACCCGGTGTCCCGCCTTGACAAGGTTGATGGCCATCGGCCCGCCCATGTTGCCCAGACCGATAAAACCGACAGTGGTCGCCATTGTTTCCTCCCAGAAAGAAAATCGTGTTGTGTTTGAATCTGTTGTTAGAGCCTGCTGAAGCCCCGTTGCAGGAACTTCAGAAATCGAGTCAGCCGGAGCTGGCGCGGTTTTCCTTTTCCATCAGGTAGGCCAGCACTGCATAGATCGCGATCGTCAGAAGATAGAAGGCGATCTCGTAGGGCCTGCGGCCATAAAGATCGGAAAACGCCGTGTGCATGACGATCTGGCAGAAGCAGCGGAACAGCCACATGACCGTGCCCCAGGAGACGGTGAGCCACAGGCCGGTGGCGGCGACGAGATCGAGCACGGCGAAAAAGACGATGGCGCCCTGAAGGGCGATCGGCATGTCCCAGAACCATAGGCCCCGCCACTCGACGATGCCGATGATCCGCGCCCAGTAGATGACACCGCCGCCCATCAGGAGAATGGCGATCCCGCGCAGATACCAGATCAGAATTGTGCTCCAGGGCGGGCGGGAATTGATCAGGTCCTGAAAGCTGGTAATCATCTTCGGTCCCTAAAGAGGCAGATCTCCATCAGACGGTTCTTCGAAATACGACGCCAGCCCGGCGCTGTCCACTTGATCGAAATGCTGAGGCGACCATTTCGGCGCCTGGTCCTTGTCCACCAGAACGGCGCGAACCCCCTCGAAGAAATCCACGCCCTGAAGGATATGGCAGAGGATCCGGTATTCGAGCCGCATGCATTCATTAAAATCAAGTCCGGCGCCGCGCTTCATCTGTTCAAAGGCGATCAGCACGCTGGTCGGCGATTTCTGGCGGATCGTTTCCACCGTCTTCCGGGCGAAGGCGTCTTCCGATGCCTCCAAGCGGGTCAGGATTTCCGCGACGGACCCGGCAGAAAACGCCTGTTCGATCAGCGCCGCGTTGTCCATAAGGGGCCCCCGTTCCGGCGTCACCAGGTGAGGCGCCAGAACGGCGCCGATGTCCTGCGAGGTCTCGAGCGCCTGTTCGATGTCGGCCAGGGAGGCCCCGTCGACCGCATGGGTCAACACGCCGGTTGCGAGCGCATCGCCCTGCTTCATCCGGCCCGCGCTCAGGGCGCAGTAGAGGCCGATCTTCTTCGGCATGCGCGGCAGGAACCAGGTGCCGCCCACATCCGGGAAGAAACCGATGCCGGTTTCCGGCATGGCGAACAGGGTCTTTTCGGTGCCCACCCGGTGGCTGCCATGGACGGACAGACCGACACCACCGCCCATGACGATCCCGTCGATCAGCGAGACATAAGGTTTCGGAAAAGCCTTGATCTGCGCGTTGAGCAGATATTCGTCGCGGAAGAAGGCACTCAGATCCTCCACTTGCCCCGCCATACGGGCATCGTAAATGCTGCGGATATCGCCGCCAGCGCAAAAGGCCTTCTCCCCGGCACCTTTCAGGACGACATGGGCGATGCCCGGATCCTCCGCCCAGCGCACGAGCTGGCCGGCAAGCGCCTTGACCATCCCGTGATTGAGCGCATTCAGCGCCTTGGGCCGGTTCAGGATGGCAAAGCCCGCCTTGCCGCGTTTTTCAAACAGGATCTCGTCGGTCACTGCAACGCCTCATCAAAAACAGGAGTCATTTCAAAAAGCAGGACGGAAACGCTCGCTCAATCCTTGAGGAGCTGGCGGGCGATGATCAGCCGCATGATCTCGTTGGTGCCTTCCAGAATCTGATGGACCCGGACATCGCGGAAATAGCGTTCGATCGGGTAATCGCGCAAATAGCCGTAGCCACCGTGAAGCTGCAGCGCTTCGTTGACCACCTTGAAGCCGGTGTCGGTGGCGAGACGCTTGGCCATGGCCGCCAGCCTGGTCGCGTCGGGCGTTTTCCCGTCCACGGCTCCGGCGGCCTTGTGCAGCAGCAGGCGGGCGGCTTCCAGCTCCGTCGCCATGTCCGCGATCCGGAACTGCAGGGCCTGGAAATCGGCGATCGGCTTGCCGAACTGCTTGCGTTCCTTGACGTAGGCAATGGCGTGATCGAGGCAGGCCTGGGCGGCACCGATCGAACAGGCACCGATATTCAGCCGTCCGCCGTCGAGAGCCGCCATGGCGATCCGGAAGCCTTGCCCTTCACCGCCAACCAGGTTGGCCTTGGGCACCCGGCAATCGGTGAAATTCACCTGCGCCGTTGGCTGGCTCTTCCAGCCAAGCTTGATCTCGTTGGCGCCGAAGCTGAGGCCCGGCGTGCCCTTTTCCACCAAAAGGCAGGAAACGCCCGACGGCCCCTCGCCGCCCGTGCGCGCCATCACCGCATAAAGGTCGCTCACCCCGCCGCCGGAGATGAAGGCCTTGGAACCGTTGAGGATATAATGATCGCCATCCTCCTTCGCGCTGGTGCGCAGGCTGGCGGCATCCGACCCGGAGCCGGGCTCGGTCAGGCAATAGCTGGTCAGGAGCTCCATGGTGCACAGCCTTGCCAGATATTTCTGCCGGAGCTCCTCGGAGCCGTAGGTGTCGATGATCCAGGCGACCATGTTGTGGATCGACAGATAGGCGGCCGTCGACGTGCAGCCCTGGGAAAGCTCCTCGAAGATCAGGGCCGCGTCCAGCCGGGTCAGGTTCGAGCCGCCGACGTCCTCGCGGACATAGATGCCCGCAAAGCCGAGTTCGGCGGCCTTGCGCAGGGTCGGGATCGGGAAATGGCTGTCCTCGTCCCAGTCCCTGGCGAACGGGGCCAGCTCGTCGCGCGAGAAGCTTGCCGCCATGTCCTGAAAGGCGCGCTGATCTTCGTTTAAGGAAAAGTCCACGGAATGTCCTCCCAACTTCCCGGGCCAACTACCCGGGCCAACTGCGCGGAACCCCAGGTCTCACACCGGAATCCCTGTCGTGAAAGCGCTTCGCTTCCTTGTTGCGGCAGCACTAAAGCATATTTGACGCTCACGTCAAACAATCTCTTTTTCTTCATTAATTTCAGTTATTTTACAGACTGTTGGAATGCGTCAATCTGCGTGATAGATTGGCGGCTCACTTTCAGAAGAATGAAATTAATTCATTCCCATCTTCGAACAGGCAGGGGCCATGCCGTCCAAATCACAGCTACCGCCGATCACCCCGGAACATATGGACTCCATTCTGGGGGGCACACGCATGCGCCGGAACCGCCAGACCGACTGGTCCCGCCGTCTGGTACGCGAGAACACGCTGACGGTGGACGACCTGATCTGGCCGATTTTCCTGGTCGACGGCGAGAAGGTCCGCGAGCCCGTCGCCTCCATGCCCGAAGTGTTCCGCCTGTCGGTCGACGAGGCCGTCCGGGAAGCGGAGCGCGCGGCAGAACTCAACATCCCTGCGCTGGCGCTGTTTCCCTATACCGATCCCGATCTCCGCGACGAGAGCGGCTCCGAAGCGCTCAACGACGAGAACCTGACCTGCCGGGCGCTCAGGGCGATCAAGACGGAAGGGCTGAATGTCGGCCTGATGACCGACGTCGCGCTCGATCCCTATACCAGCCACGGCCATGACGGGCTGATGGAAGGCGAGACGATCCTCAACGACGAGACCGTCGACCAGCTCTGCCGCCAGGCGCTCGTCCAGGCGGAAGCCGGATCGGACGTCATCGCGCCGTCGGACATGATGGACGGACGCATCGGCGCCATCCGCAACGCGCTCGACTCGCAAGGCTTTCGCGGCGTGCAGATCATGGCCTATTCGGCCAAATACGCCTCCGCCTTCTACGGACCGTTCCGCGACGCGGTCGGTTCGTCCGGCACGCTGAAGGGCAACAAGCTCACCTATCAGATGGACCCGGCCAATACCGACGAGGCCCTGCGCGAGGCCGCGCTCGACATCGCCGAAGGCGCGGACATGGTCATGGTCAAACCCGGCCTGCCCTATCTCGACATCGTCCGCCGCATCAAGGACGAATTCCAGGTGCCGACCTACGCCTATCAGGTGTCGGGCGAATACGCGATGATCAAGGCAGCCGGCGCCAACGGCTGGCTGGATGACGAACGCGCCATGGTGGAAAGCCTGGTCGCCTTCAAGCGCGCCGGCGCAGACGGCATTCTCACCTATTTCGCGCCCAAAGTGGCCAAGATCCTGGCGGGCGGAAAATGATGGCGGCCGCATCGGCCGATCCCGATCAGGTGACCTTCGAAAACATCAAGCGCGCCGCGGAGCTCATCAAGGGTGCTGTTCTGGAAACGCCCTGCCTGCCCGCCCCGCGCCTGTCGCAGCTCACCGGCGCGGAGGTTTTCGTAAAATACGAGAACATGCAGGTCACCGGCGCCTTCAAGGAACGCGGCGCGCTGGTCAAGCTCTCCAGCCTCACGGATGCGGAAAAGGCCCGGGGCGTGATCGCCGTTTCAGCCGGCAACCACGCACAAGGGGTCGCCTATCACGCCGGACGCCTGGGCATTCCGGCAACCATCGTCATGCCGGTGCTGACGCCTTTCGTGAAGATTTCCGCGACCCGGAGCTATGGCGCAGAGGTGGTTCTAGCGGGCAACACGCTCGCCGAGGCCAAGGCCGAAGCCGACCGGCTGGCGGGTGAACGCAATCTCGTCTGGGTGCACCCTTACGACGATCCTTACGTCATCCAGGGCCAGGGCACCATCGCGATCGAAATGCTCACTGCGCAGCCGGATCTCGATGTCCTCGTCGTCCCGATCGGCGGTGGCGGGCTGATTTCCGGAATGGCGACGGCCGCGAAGGCGCTGAAACCGTCCATTGAGGTTATCGGCGTCGAAACCACGCTCTACCCGGGCATGTGGGGCGCGTTCTACGGCAAGGAAGTGCGCTGTGAGGGCGCGACCATCGCAGAAGGCATCGCGGTGCGCGATATCGGCGTGCTGACCACGGAGATCGTCAAGAAGACCGTCGACGACATCCTGCTCGTCTCGGAAACCAGCATCGAACAGGCGATCAACGCCTATCTCACCCTGCAGAGGACGATTGCCGAGGGCGCTGGCGCGGCCGGTCTCGCAGCGCTCCTGACGGACGGTGAACGCTTCGCCGGAAAGCGCGTCGGCCTGGTGCTGTGCGGCGGCAATATCGACCCGCGGCTTCTCTCCAAGATCGTGGTGCGCGAACTCGCCCGCGACGGCAAGCTGGTCTCCATCCGCATCGACACCCCGGACCGTCCGGGCGTGCTCGGCGAGATCGCCACGGTGATCGGCGACCTGCAGGGCAACGTGGTCGACGTGGAGCACCACCGGCTGTTCCTGAACGTGCCCGCCAAGGGCGCAACGCTCGACGTCTCCTTCGAGGCCTTCGACCGCCCCCACGGCGAACGCATCGTCGCAGCGCTCAGGGACCGCGGCTTCGTGGTGCGCTATCTGGAAATCGGCGACCGGATGGACTGACGGGCGCTGGGCGTCTCGGAGGCTTGCCGGTCTTTTCATTTTGGAGTTTGCGGCCATGCTTCGAGACGGACCTGGCGGTCCTCCTCAGCATGCGGTTGGTCTAAACGACACCTCATCCTGAGAGACTGGCCCGAAAATGATTGAGTGATCCCGGTCGCATGTGATTCCGTTTTTGCGCTAACAGAACGGAGCATCGCCATGTGGACCGAGATCACCCGCGCCAATTATGACCGCCGCAGCCTTCGTTACACAAGCGATCTGACGAACGAAGAGTGGGATTTGATTGCGCCTTATCTTCCGGACAGGTCTGTGCGTGGAAGACCTCGCACGACGTCGTTGCGGGAAGTTGTCAACGCGATCCTCTACATGTTGCGGGCGGGCTGCCCTTGGCGATTTCTGCCGGCTGACTTTCCACCGCGCTCGACCGTCCAGAGATATTTTTATGCTTGGCGTGACAATAACTTATTGCGTGTACTGAACCGGCAGCTGGTGGCACGGCTCCGACAAGCGAGCGCGCGCTGTGCCGTCCCGTCCGCCGGTGTGATCGACAGTCAGAGCGTGGCGACGACCCAGGTCGGTGGCCCACGAGGCCTTGACCCTTACAAGCGCATCAGGGGCCGAAAGCGCCACATCGTCACCGATACGGACGGATTGCTTCTGGATGTTCTGGTTCATCCCGCGAACATCCAGGACGTGCATGGAGCGGTGCCGCTGTTACACAGTCTGCGCCAGATCTATCCCGATCTGTCTTATATCTTCGCAGATCGTGTCTATCGAGGCCCGAAACTTCTGGAAAAGCTGAAGGACTGCGGACCGTGGACAATTGAAATTGTGCAGCGACCAACCGGGGTCAAAGGCTTTGCACTCTTGCCAAGACGATGGGTCGTCGAGAGAACATTCGCATGGTTCGGGCGACGGCGGCGGCTTGCGAAAGATTTCGAGGCAAAACAGGAAACGCAGACCGCTTGGCTCTACATCGCAAGCATCGAACTCATCATCAGGCGATTGGCCAAACTCAAAATCTGAATTTCGAGTCAGACTCTGAGGAAGCGTGTAAGCGCTGTCTCGAAGGATGGGCCGCTTGTTCCGATTAGCCCCGAGACCGGCCTCATGCCCTCCAAGGCCGAGATCTTGTCGAACGAACAAACCCCGGCCGGAGCCGGGGTTTCCAATTTCTCGGTTACCGGAGCGCCTTATTCCGCCGCGGCGGGCGTCACCTCGGCCGGGTCCGGTGCGGTCCATTTCAGGACCGGCTTGCGGGCGGCCGTGGTCTCGTCCAGGCGGCGGCGCGGGGCGAGGTAGGGCGCACCGGAGAAGCGGTCGGTCTCGCCGCGTTGGGCGCTCATCACAAGGTCGCGCATGGTGGCGACGAAGAGATCGAGCGCGGCGCGGCTTTCGGATTCCGTCGGCTCGATCAGCATCGCGCCGTGGACGACCAGCGGGAAATACATGGTCATCGGGTGGTAACCCTCGTCGATCATCGCCTTGGCGAAGTCGAGCGTGGTAACGCCGGTGTCCTTCAGGAAACTGTCGTCGAACAGCACCTCATGCATGCAAGCGCGCTCGCCGAAGGGCAGGCTCATCAGGTCCTGCAGGCCGACGCGGATGTAATTCGCGTTGAGCACCGCATCCTCGGACGCCTGCTTCAGGCCGTCAGCGCCGTGGCTCATCATGTAGGCGAGCGCGCGGACATACATGCCCATCTGGCCGTGGAAGGCGGTCATGCGGCCGAAGGGCTGCTCGCCATCCGTCGTTGCGGCCTCCGTCTCGACCAGCTCCAGACCCTTTTCCGTCCTGCGGATGAAGGGCAGCGGCGCGTAGGGGGCGAGGCGGGCGGACAGCACTACCGGACCGGAGCCCGGACCGCCGCCGCCATGGGGCGTCGAAAAGGTCTTGTGCAGGTTGATATGCATGGCGTCGACGCCGAGATCGCCCGGCCGTGCCTTGCCGACGATGGCGTTGAAGTTGGCGCCGTCGCAGTAAAAGTAAGCGTCCGCCGCGTGGATCAGGTCGGCGATCTGCTTCACCTCGCGCTCGAACAGCCCGCAGGTGTTCGGATTGGTCAGCATGATGCCGGCGATGTTGCCGCTGTGCTCGGCGATCGTCCGCTTCAGGGCTTCCAGATCGACCGTGCCGTCGTCCTTCGCATCGATGGAGACGACCTTGTAGCCGAGCAGCGCGGCGGTCGCCGGGTTGGTGCCGTGGGCGCTTTCGGGCACAAGCACGATCTTCGGATCGCGGCCCGCCGCGGTATGGGCCGCCTTGATCGCCATCATGCCGCAGAGTTCGCCGTGGGCGCCGGCCTTCGGGCTCATGGCGACGGCGGAGGTGTTGGTGGAGACCATCAGCCAGTGGGCCAGCGCGTCGATCAGGTCCAGCGCGCCCGGAACGGAGGAGACCGGCTGCAGCGGGTGAATGTCGGCGAAACCCGGCAGACGGGCCATCTTCTCGTTCAGCCGCGGATTGTGCTTCATCGTGCACGAGCCGAGCGGATAGAGACCGCTGTCGATGGCGTAGTTGTTGCGAGACAGGCGCACGTAATGGCGCATGGCTTCGGGCTCCGCGAGGCCCGGCAGGCCGATTTCCGCCTGGCGCTCGAAGCCGCCGAGTTCGAACTCCGCATCGCTGTCCTCGTCGAGATCGACGCCGGTCGTTTCCAGCGAGCCGAATTCGAAGATCAGCGGCTCTTCCATGTCGAGCCCGCGATTGCCGGTGAAAGTCTTCGGGTGGAAGGCGCCGTCGGATTCCCCCGGCTTGGTCGGGCGGCCTTGCGTGTTCATGCTCATGCCAGCACCTCCTTCAGCGCGCTTGCGAAGGCCGCGCGATCCTCATCCGTGTTGACTTCGGTCGCGGCGACGACCAGCAGGTTGGCGAGATCCTTGTTTTCCGGCTCGAGCCTGGAGACTGGCAGCCCTGCGAGAATGCTGCGTTCGGCAAGCCGTTCGACCACGTCCTCGGCCACTTTCGGCAGGGCGATGGTGAACTCGTTGAAATAGGCGGAATTCAGGACTTCCACGCCGTGCACATCGCTCAGGAGCTTCTTCAGCTTCACCGCGTTTCCGTGGTTGATACGGGCGAGTTTCTTAAGACCCGCCTGGCCCAGCAGCGACATGTGGATGGTGAAGGCCAGGCAGCAGAGGCCGGAATTGGTGCAGATGTTGGAGGTCGCCTTGTCGCGGCGGATATGCTGCTCGCGGGTCGACAAGGTCAGCACGAAGCCGCGCTTGCCTTCCGCGTCGACCGTCTCCCCGCAGAGCCGTCCCGGCATCTGGCGGACATATTGCTGGCGGGTGGCGAAGAGGCCGACGTAAGGTCCGCCGAAATTGAGGCCGTTGCCGATGGACTGGCCCTCCCCGACGACGATATCGGCGCCTTGCGTTCCCGGCGGCTCGATCAGGCCGAGGGAAACCACTTCGGTGAAGACGGCGATCAACAGCGCCTTGTGCTCATGCGCCTTCTCGGCAATCGGCTTCAGGTCGATGAGCTGGCCGTAAAAGGACGGTGACTGGACCACCACGCAGGAGGTCTCGTCGTCGATCTGAGCGAGAATGTCTTCCGTGCCCGTCGGGTCGGCCGGCAGGCTGACCACGGTGTCCCCGGCCATTTTCGAGATGCCCTCGACCACGGCGCGGTACTGCGGGTGCAGGCCGCCGGAGAGCACCGCCTTCTTGCGTTTCGTGACCCGGTGCGCCATCAGCACCGCCTCGCCGGTGCCGGTGGAGCCGTCATACATGGAGGCGTTGGCGACATCCATGGCGGTCAGGCGCGCGACCTGGGTCTGGAATTCGAACAGGTATTGCAGCGTACCCTGCGTGATCTCCGGCTGGTAGGGCGTATAGGAAGTGAGGAATTCCGAACGCTGGATCAGGTGATCGACCGTCGCCGGCACATGGTGCTTGTAGGCCCCCGCGCCGACGAAGAACGGCACGGAACCGGCGGATGTGTTCTTCGCCGCCATCGCCGACAGCTTGCGCTCGACTTCCATTTCGCTGGCGCGTTTCGGCAGCTCCAGAAGTTCTTTCAGCCGAACGTCTTCGGGAATATCGGCAAAGAGATCGTCGATCGAGCCGACACCGATCCGCGCGAGCATGTCGCTCCGGTCGGTGTCGTTTAACGGCAGGTAGCGCATCGGGCAGCTCCCAAGGGTTGGATAATCTGTCTTCGCGAACGGCGGACCGGAATCATCCGGATGTCATCCCGGCCAAGCGGAGCGCAGAGCCGGGACCCACTCGTTCGCAGAGCGGTTCGTCAATTCCATCAAGCGGCGGCGTCGAGGTCCCATCGCCTTTGATCCAGCAAGCCCACCGGCGAGCAGGCCCCGGATCTGCGCTGCGCTTCGTCCGGGGTGACACTGAAAAGTCAGCCACCCCGTGCAATGGCTAGGGCGCCACCAGGCGCAGCGGCTCCGGTTCGACCACGATCTCGCAGTTCACCGAATTGGCGATGAAGCAGACCTCATGCGCCTTTTCATGCAGATCCGTCAGCCAGGTCGGGTCCGGTTCTTCCTTGGCCGCGAGCGCGATCTCGGGGCGCAGGATCACCTTCGTGATCGCCATCTTGCCCCGTGCCACGCGGCTCATCTCGCCCTGGGCGTTGTCCCGGTAGCTGGCGACGACGAAATTCGCGCGGCGCGCCAGGTCCAGAAAGGACATCATGTGACAGGAGGAAATGGCTGCGACAAAGGCCTCTTCCGGATCGACGGCCGCCTCAATGGAATAAGGCAGAGGCACCACCGTCGGCGAGGCGCTTGCCGGGATCTCCAGACCGCCATCAAAGCGCCAGATATGTCCGCGCGAATAGGCATTGGCGGCATAGTCGCCGTCGCATGCCCATTCGATCTGTGCCGTGTAGTAGTGCCCCGCCATGAGTTTTAGAGTGTCTCCACGTAGGCCTTGTAGGCGGCTTCGTCCATCAGCGCGGTGAGCTGATCCGCATTGCCGACCGTCATCTTCATGAACCAGGCAGCGCCTTGCGGATCTTCGTTGACCTTGGCGGGCTCGTCCGCCAGGACGTCGTTGGCTTCCACCACTTCGCCGTCGATCGGCGCATAGACCTCGCTGGCGGCCTTGACCGATTCCACCACGGCGGCCTCATCGCCCTGGGAAAGCGCCTTGCCGGCTTCCGGCAACTCAACGTAAACGACGTCGCCGAGCTGTTCCTGGGCGTAAGTCGTGATGCCGACGGTGGCGATGTCACCGTCAACGGCAATCCATTCGTGATCCTTGGAAAAATAAGTCGTCATATCGGGTCCGTTCTCTGGAAGGTCTTATGATTTGGGTTTGCGGTAATAGCGGTTCGGCACGAAGGGCGTGTCCGCGACGGCCGCCGGCAAGCGGCGGCCACGCACGATCAGCTCCAGCGCCGTGCCCGTTGCGGCGTGATCGGCAGGGACATAGCCCATGGCGATCGGCGCACCGACGGTGGGCGCAAACCCGCCGGAGGTGACCGTGCCGATCACGGGACCGTCCGGCAGGGCGATCTCGGCGCCTTCGCGCGCCGGCGCCTTGCCGTCGAGACGCAGGCCGACACGGACCCTTCCGGGCCCGTCCTTCAGTTCCGCCTGGATCCGCTCATCCCCCGGAAATCCTCCCTCCTCGCGCCGGCGTTTTTGCATGCAGAAGGTTATTGCCCCTTCCACCGGCGACGTAGTTTCGTCGATATCGTGGCCGTAAAGGCAGAGCCCGGCCTCCAGGCGCAGGCTGTCGCGGGCGCCGAGCCCAATCGGCTCCACCCGGTCGTCGGCGAGCAGCGCGCGGGCGATTGCCTCCGCCGCACCGGCGGGAACCGACATCTCCACGCCGTCCTCGCCGGTGTATCCGGCCCGGGCGATGTGGCAGCCGATGCCGTCGAATTCCATGGGAGCAGCCGACATGAAATCCAGCTCCGCGGCCTTGGGCGCATGGGCGGCGACGGCGGCGACGGCCTCCGGTCCCTGCACGGCGATCAGGGCGCGATCCTCGACCACCTGCAACGTGACGTTTTCGGGAAGTTTTTCGCGGAGATGGGCGTAGTCGACATCCTTGCGCGCCGCATTGACCACCAGCATGAGCCTGCCGTCGTCGCCCTGCGAGACGGGGCGCGTCACCATCAGGTCGTCGATGATGCCGCCTTCGCCGTTCAGGAGCACCGTGTAGCGCTGGCGGCCGGGACCGAGTTCGACAAAATTGGAAGGGGTGAGCGCTTCGAGCGCGCGGGCGGTGGTCTCGTGGTCGGGACCGATCAGGATGGCCTGGCCCATATGGGAGACGTCGAACAGTCCGGCCTTCGTTCGCGTGTGCTGGTGCTCGGCCATGATGCCGGCCTTGTACTGCACGGGCATGGAATAACCTGCGAAGGGCACCATGCGCGCACCCAGCTCGACGTGAAGGTCGTAAAGAGGCGTTTGTTTCAGATCACTCTCTGCAACGGCATCCGCCATGAACGGTCCTCGTATTGGGGGCTGCGCAGTCCCAGACCGTCCCGTGCGGGTTCCGGCCTGTCTGCACCCCCTCTGTCCGAGTACCTGAGAGATTTCCCGCAAAAGCCGGCAAGCGCCTTGCGGTTACTCCTTCGGTGAGCAGTCCGTCGGGACGGAGCACTGCTTTCCAGAGCGTTTTTGCCCATGCGGTCCTTTCGCCTGAGAGTTTCCGGGGCGGTTGCTCCTTCGGCGCCGGGATCTTCTCACCCGGCCTCTCCCGCATAAGCCTTAGCGTGTCGCCACGCCAATCAGGGAACGACCCCGATTTAGGGCGCGATTGTGCGAGGCGGACATGGTCTTGTCAATATGCGACATGGGCCGCCCGCAATTTTGCCGGTGCACAATTTCAACCGGCGGAAATTGTCCTTTGCGACGCTCAGCGGCGGCGGCCCTCGTCGAAGCCGAACACCACCTTGACGCTCTGGCCCGCATCTATGGTGAACTTCTCCTCGATGAGCGTCCAGGTTTCGCTCGGCGAATCCGCGCCGAGGGTCACCGGGACCTTTAGGATTTCCGACGCCAGCGGCTTCGCGTCGCCGCCTGGAAGGATCGCGACCCGCAGCGGCAGGATCACCTCGCCGCCCTTCCAGGCGGGACCCGAGGTCACATCTCCGGAGAAACCGAGCTTCATCCGTCTCTTGCCGTCGGGCTCCTGGGTACAGGTATTGGCCCAATCCTCAACGGTCGCCTGATAGAGAAGGCCTTCCGGTTCGTTTTCCTTGCCCCGGACGTATTTCATGATGAGATAGGTGTTGGACTTGAGCTGCATCGGCGGACAGGATACCGGCGGCGCGAAGGTTTCCGGCGAAACCTCGATGGGCTCCTGGCCGCCTGAAATGATCTTTCCAGCAACGCCGTCGGCCCCGCCGCCGCACCCGCCCAGAGCCGCAGCGCATAACCCAATCGCGAGAACAGTCTTGAGTTTCCCATTGGCTGCGGCCTGAAATGCAGTGATCATCTTCTATCCAATTGAATGCAACGTAACTCGGCGGAGCTTCATAGCAGTTACACATTTACTTGGCGAGACTTGAACCAGCTCATTGTGGCTGAATTGGCGCGGGCTTCCCCGCTTCCCTTGACAGAGCGGGCCCGCAAGCCCTTATTGCGCGCAAGAAGCTTTGCGAAAGTGCATCATGACCGAGACCACGCAGCCAAAACCACCGCTTTCCATCCTGCTCTGCGCGCCGCGCGGGTTTTGCGCGGGCGTGGACCGGGCCATCCAGATCGTCGAACTGGCGCTGGAGAAATACGGCCGCCCCGTTTATGTGCGTCACGAGATCGTGCACAACAAATTCGTGGTGGACGGCCTCAAGGCAAAGGGCGCGGTGTTCGTCGAGGAGCTGGAGGAAATTCCGGCGGAACACGCGGACAGGCCGGTGATCTTTTCCGCCCACGGTGTGCCGAAATCGGTGCCGGAAGACGCCCAGGCACGCAAGATGTTCTATCTGGACGCAACCTGCCCGCTGGTCTCCAAGGTCCACAAGGAAGCGGAAATCCATTTCCGCCGCGGCCGGGAAATCCTGCTGATCGGCCACCAGGGCCATCCGGAAGTGATCGGCACCATGGGTCAGTTGCCCGAGGGCACGGTCACCCTGATCGAAACCGAGGACGACGCCCGCGGTTTTCACCCCAAATCGGACCGACCGCTCGCCTATATCACCCAGACGACGCTGTCTGTGGACGACACAGCCGGGATCGTCGCCGTTCTGCAGGACCGCTTCCCGGAGATCGCCGCGCCGCACAAGGAAGATATCTGCTACGCGACGACCAACCGCCAGGAAGCGGTCAAGCACGTTGCCCCGAAGGTCGACGCGATGATCGTGGTGGGCGCGCCGAATTCCTCCAATTCGCAGCGCCTGCGGGAAGTGGCGGAGCGCGCGGGCTGCCGGACCGCCGTGCTGATCCAGCGCGCCAGCGACATCGACTGGTCCGATTTCGAAGGAATCGGCTCCCTGGGGCTGACGGCGGGTGCCTCGGCACCGGAGACTCTGGTAGAGGAAATCATCGACGCCTTCGCCGGCCGATTCGATGTCACCGTCGACACCGTGCGCACCGCCGAAGAAACGATTTCCTTCAACCTGCCGCGCGAGCTGAGGGACATGACGATGCCCGCTCACGCGGCCACCGGATAAGATAATGGCTGTTTATACCGACGTACCCGATGAGGACCTCGACCGCTTCATCGGCGGCTATGACGTGGGGCGGCTCCTGTCCTGCAAGGGTATTGCCGAAGGGGTCGAAAACAGCAATTTTCTCGTCCATACCGAGAAGGCGTTCTACATTCTGACGCTTTACGAAAAGCGGGTAAACCCGGACGACCTGCCCTATTTCCTCAACCTTCTTGAGCACCTGGCCGGCAAGGGCCTGTCCTGTCCGACACCCGTCGCCTCGAAGGACGGCAAGCTGCTCGGCACGCTGGCCGGACGGCCGGCAGCGCTGGTCACCTTTCTGGAAGGCATGTGGGTCAAGCGCCCTCGCCCGCGCCACTGCGGCGAACTCGGCAAGGCCATGGCCGAGCTGCATCTCGATGGCCAGGACTACGAAGGCTTCCGCAAGAACGCCCTGGATGTCAGCGGCTGGCGTCCGCTGTTCAATCAGTGCCGGGACCGCGCCGACAGCGTCCACCCCGGCCTGTGCGCCGAGATTTCCCGGGAACTCGATCATCTGGAGGCCAGCTGGCCGTCGGACCTGCCGGGCGGCGTCATCCATGCGGATCTTTTTCCCGACAACGTGTTCTTCCTCGGCGACGCACTGTCCGGGCTGATCGATTTCTATTTCGCCTGCAACGATGCCTTCGCCTATGACATCGCCATCTGTCTCAACGCCTGGTGCTTCGAGCTGGACGGCGCATTCAACGTCACCAAGGCCCGGGCGCTTCTGAAGGGCTACGCTTCCGTCCGGCCGCTCACCGCCGACGAATACGAGGCCCTGCCGATGCTGTCCCGGGGGGCAGCGCTCCGGTTCCTGCTCACCCGGCTTTATGACTGGCTGAGCGTGCCGGAAGGGGCGCTGGTGACGCCGAAGGACCCGCTGGAATATCTGAAGAAGCTGCGCTTCCACCAGACGGTCGACACAACGGAAGCCTACGGACTGGAACGATGAGCAGCGCGAACCGAGTGACGATCTACACCGACGGCGCCTGCTCGGGAAATCCGGGCCCGGGCGGCTGGGGCGTCATCCTGCGCTTCGGCAAGCATGAGAAGGAACTGAACGGCGGGGCGGCGGAAACCACCAACAACCGGATGGAGCTGACGGCGGCCATCGAAGCGCTCAACGCCCTCACCCGCCCCTGTGCCGTCGATCTCTACACCGACAGCACCTATGTGCGCAGCGGCATCAGCGAATGGCTTCAGGGCTGGAAAAGAAAAAACTGGCGGACCGCCGCCAACAAACCGGTGAAGAACGCGGATCTCTGGCAAGCTCTTGATGCCGCACAGGAACGTCACGACGTGACCTGGCACTGGGTCAAGGGTCACGCGGGCCATCCGGAAAATGAACGCGCGGATGAACTGGCGCGAAACGGCATGGCCCCTTATAAGAACGGCGCATGAACCGGCGAATCCGGTCCGGCCGGAGCGTTTCGTTACCGATCGGCATCCGGTCGTTCCGGCGCTTCGGGCCGGCTTCCGTCGATCTTGCAGAGGATTTTGAGTGAGAATTTTCTGGTGGTCCGCTCCTGTGTCGCAACGCAGGCCGCAGCCGGTCAAAGCCGGCTCCGTGCTGATCATGGCGAATCCGACCTCCGGCGGCTATAATGCCAGGTTCCTGCAGGAGGTCCAGGCACGCCTTGAGCAGCATGGCTGCAAGGCCGAGATCAGGCTGACCCGGCATGCGGGCGAAATCGGCGAGGTATGCGCCGATCCCGGGTTGAGCGTCCAGACACTGGTGGTGGCGGGCGGCGACGGCTCGATCAACGAGGCGCTGACCGGATTCCAGAGCCTTTCCAATCCGCCGCAATTGGCGGTGATCCCGTTCGGCACCGCGAATGTGCTTGCGCTGGAGCTCGCCCTACCGCGCAACGCGCGTGCGATCGCCGACATGATCCGGCGCCAGAAAACCAGGCAACTGCATTACGGGCTGGCGAACGGGCATCCGTTCGTGCTCATGGCATCGGCCGGTTTCGATGCCGAAGTGGTGCATGCGGTGCCACTCTCCCTGAAGCGGCGTCTCGGCAAGCTTGCCTATGTGATTACGGCGATCAGAACCGGGCTCGGGCGCAAGGGAACGCCTCTGACGATCACGCTCGACGGCGTGGAGATCACCGGCAAGTTCGCCGTTGCCAGCAACGCCCGCCACTATGGCGGCCCGTTCGTCATCTGCCCTGGCGGAGCGACAGACCCGGGCCTGCATATGCTGGTGCTGGAACGAGACGACCCGTGGTCGTCCTTTCTTTACGGCCTCGCCCTGCTCCTCGGCCGCATCCACAAGGCGCGCGGCGCGATCGTGAGGCCGTTTTCCCGCGCCACGATCACGGCGGCGGACCATGTCGCCGCCCAGATCGACGGCGACCCGTTCGGCTCCACGCCGCTGGAAATCCTGCAGACGGAAAAAACGGTGCCGGTGCTGGTGCCTTGAAGTAATGCTGCCGGACGCTCCCTGCGACGTCATCCCAGACAAGCGTAGCAAAGCTGCGCGCCGATCTGGGATCCAGATATCAGCATGAGCGCAGCGAATACCTCTTATTCGAGAAGTAGCCGCGCTTTCAGCGCGAAATATGTCTGGATCCCGGATCGACGTTCGGCTTCGCCTCACTTGTCCGGGATGACGGGGGAAAACTGAGGCGCTTGTAAAACACGGTTGGGCATTCCACCTCGAATTGCCCTTACGCTGTCTCCGCCTCCGCCGGCATCTTGCGCAGGATCTTGGTGGCTTCCGCCGCCGATACGGCTTCGCCGAAGAAGTAGCCCTGGGCGTATTCGCAGCCGAGCTGGTAGAGTTCCAGTGCGTCGTTCTCGCTCTCCGCACCTTCGGCGACCACGGACATGCCGAGGTCATGGCCCATGGCGACGATGGTGCGCAGGAGCACGGGCCTTGCCGCCGAGCCGTTCGGTTTCACGAAGGACTGGTCGATCTTGATCGTGTCGAACGGGAAGCGCTGCAGGTAGGAGAGCGAGGAATGGCCGGTGCCGAAGTCGTCCAGCGAAAGGCCGGCGCCGAGACCGCGCAGGCGCTCCAGCACCTTGGCGGAATATTCCGGATTGGACATGACCAGGGATTCGGTCAGTTCCAGCTTCAACGTGCCCGGCTCCAGCGACGTGCGCGACAGGACCGCCTTCACGTCGTTGATCAGGTCCTGCTTGAGGAGCTGGCGGGAGGAAAGATTCACCGAGGCGAACAGCGGCCGCTGCATCTTGAACTCGCGCTGCCAGAAGGCGAGCTGCTGGGCGCCCTTATCGAGCATATACATGCCGAGCTCGTTGATGAGGCCCGACTGTTCGGCGACGGGGATGAATTCGGACGGCGAGATCTTGCCGCGTCTCGCGTGGTTCCAGCGGGCAAGCACCTCGAACCCGGCAACCGACTGGTCTTCCAGGCGGATGATCGGCTGGAAGAAGACGCCGAGCGTTTCCTTCTTGATCGCCTCGCGGAGATCGGCTTCCAGATCGACGATGTTCTTGTCGAGCGGACGCAGGATCGGGCGGAAGACTTCCTGGCGGTCGCCGCCCAGCCGCTTGGCATGGTTGAGGGCGATTTCCGCATTGGTGAGCATATCCTCGACGCCCTGCTTGCCGCCTTCGAAGAAGGCGATGCCGACGGAGCAGGTCAGGAAGATCTCGCGGTCGCCGAAGGTGATCGGCGCCCGAACCGCCTTGCGCAGGGAATCGGCCAGGGCAACGATCCGGTCCGGTTCCTGTTCGGATAAGAGCACGAGACCGTACTGATCGCCCGACAGGCGGCCGAGCGTGTCCTGCTGGCCGATCAGCCGGCCGAGGCGGCGGGCGACGGTAAGCAGGATACTGTCGCCGGCGGAGAGCCCGATGCTGTCATTGACCTGCTTGAAGCGGTCGAGATTGAGCACCAGAACGGTCGGCTTGGAGGCTTCCTCGGTGTTCGACCGGACGACGCTGGTGCGCAGGCGGTCGACGAACAGCTCGCGGTTGGGCAGGCCGGTCAGATTGTCGTGGACCGCATCGTGCAAAAGCCGCTCTTCGGCGGTGCGCTCCTCGGTAACGTCCAGAAGCGTGCCGACGCAGCGGATCACCTCGCCGTCGGAGCCGATGATCGGACGGGCACGGAGCCGGAACCAGCGGAAATGGCCGTCCTCCGATCTCAGGCGGAACGTCTGCATGACCTTGCCGCGCCGCTGGTCGATCACCGCGTCGAGCGTTGCCCGGAACCGGTCGCGGTCCTGCGGGTGCAGCACTTCCAGCCAGTCGCGCGCCGGCCCTTCCAGGGTGCCGTGACGGAGATTGAGCAGATCCTCGACCTCGTTGCCGGTATAGATGCGGTCGCGGTCGATGTCCCAGTCCCAGATGATGTCGCCCGCGCCGGTCAATGCCAGCGCCTTGCGTTCCACGTCGGATATCAGCCCCTGTGCGACCGCGCCGCCGGCAAAGGCGTGCTGCATGACCGTGAAGCCGATCAGAAGGACGATCAGCACCAGGCCGCCGCCGAGGGCGGGCTGAACGATGTCGTTGGAGAGATAGCCGGTCACCGTCATGCCTGCGCCGACCAGCCAGGCGATCAGGAGGCACCAGGTCGGGATCAGCAGGATCGCGCGGTCGTAGTGCTGGAAGGCCAGGACGGCGATGGTCACGAAACCCAGGATGCCGATGACGGCAAGCGCGAGCCGCGCGATGCCGGCTGCGATCGACGGGTCCCAGACCGCCACGCCGAGAAGCCCCAGAATGAGGATCAGGGTCGTCAGCGCCAGGTGGGAATAGTGAATGTTCCAGCGGTTCAGGTTGAGATAGGCGTAGAGGAAGATGATCAGGCTGGCCGCCAGCATCACCTCCGCGCAGGCGCGCGCGAGCTGGCTGCCTCCGCCCTCCAGATTGAACACCATCCCCCAGAAGCCGAAATCGATGCACAGATAGGCGAGCACCGACCAGGCAAGCGCCGCCGTCGCCGGGAACATGACGGTTCCCTTGACCACGAAGAGGATTGTCAGGAACAGCGCCAGCAGGCCGGAAATACCCAGAATGATGCCGCGGTAGAGCGTGTAGGCGTTGATCGTCTCCTCATAGACATCCGGCTCCCAGATCCGGATCTCCGGCAGGTTCGGCGTCGTCATTTCCGCGACGAAGGTGACGATGGAGCCGGGATCGAGCGTGACCAGGAAGACGTCCGCCTCAAGACTTTTCTGGCGCTCAGGGGCAATGCCCTGGCTGGGCGTGATCGCCGCGATGCGCGAGGAGCCCAGATCCGGCCAGAACAAGTCCGATCCGACCAGCTTGTAGTTCGGCGCGACAATCAGCCGGTCGATCTGCTCGTCGCTGGTATTGGCCAGCGCGAAAACCGCCCAGTTGGTGTTGGTGCCGTCGCGCGAGGGCACCTCGATGCGGCGCACGATGCCGTCCGCGCCCGGAGCCGTCGACACCTGCAGGCGGGTGCCCGCCTCCCGGTGGAGATCGATGGAATTGGTAATGTCCAGCGCCTCGATGTCGAGGGGCACGGGGATCGGTTCGAGCGCTCGAGCGGGCAGAGCCGCGAGCGCGGAGACCATCACGCAAAATGCAAGAACGACAAAGCTTTTGAACACGCTGTTGACGGGATCCGGTAACAAAATCGACATGGGGCGAAGAACTACCGGGTTAGGGCGCATGTCACAAGAATTCTTTCAAGATGCCCTCGACACTCGGTGCCACTTTTCCGGGACGCGACGCGTGATCCTCCGCCAGACATGCAAACAGCAGGTGATCCTGCCAGCTTCCGTTGATCAGCAGATAGTTGCGTGCGTACCCTTCCCGGTGGAACCCTGCGTTTTCGAGCAGCCGGATGGACGGCATGTTGGACGGCAGACAGGCCGCCTCTATTCGGTGAAGGTTCAACACGTCGAAACAAAACGGCAAGATCATGGCGACGGCGGAGGACATATGCCCTTTTCCCGCATGTCTTTGCCCCATCCAGTAGCCGAGCGTAGCTGTCTGACTGACACCGCGGCGGATGTTACTGAGCGTCAGGCCGCCGAGGATCTCGTCCGTCCTCGCGCGGAACAGGAGAAAAGACAGGCTGCGGCCTTCCTTGCGGTCCCTGGAATAGCGGCGCAGGCGGCGGCGGAAGCCGGTCTTGGTCAGGTCGTCTGAAGGCCAGAGCGGCTCCCAGGGCCTCAGGAAGGCCCGGCTCTCCGAGCGCAGGCCCGCCCAGTTCCGGAAGTCGGACATGATCGGCGGACGAAGATAATAGTCACCGGCCTCGATCAGCAATTCTGCGTCAGTTGACGATCCCGGCCGCAGCAGCGCCATGCCCCGCTCTCCGTGCCTACATTGAAGCAGCCCGCAGCACCGGGCCCTGCTGCAATCTGTCCACCAGTTCATCCGCGGTCATGATCCCGTCCACCGGGCCGATCGCGGTCAGGGTCGGCGTGGCGCCGACGAAGGTTTCATGCGCCACCCGGCGGATATCCGCTGCGGTGACGGCTTCGATCTTGCTGGAAATCTCGTCCGGTCCAAGCACGCGGCCATGGACCAGGATCTGCCGGGCGATCTGTCCGGCGCGCGCCGCCGGGCTCTCGAGCGCCATCATCAGGCCGGCGCGGATCTGCGCGCGGGACCGGGCGACCTCCTCTTCGGTGATCGTCTGGGTCGCCGCGACGAGTTCGTCGACGATCATCGGCATCAGCGCGCCGAGATCGTCATGGCTGGTTGCGGCATGCAGGCCGAACAGGCCGGTGTCGGAAAACGCCCAATGGAAGCTGTAGATGGCGTAGCACAGGCCGTGTTTCTCGCGGATTTCCTGGAAGAGCCGCGACGACATTCCACCGCCGAGAACGGAGGCCAGGATCTGGATGGCGTAATAGTCCGCGGACTTGTAGGGGCGGCCTTCGAAACCGATCAGGACCTGGGCTTCCATGAGGTCCTTGTTGCGCAGGGTTTCGCCGCCGCAATAGCGGGCCTGCGATTCCTCGGCCGCGGCTTCGCCGTTGAAGCCGCCGAACTTTTCCCTCGCAAGTGCGACGAAGGCGTCATGGTCGACCGCGCCGGCGGCCGCCAGAACCATGTCCGGGGCCCGGTAGCGGTCGGCCAGATAGGCGTTCAAGGCGTCGCGGTTGAAGCCCTTGACCGTTTCCGGGGTGCCGAGGATCGGCCGGCCGATCGCCTGATCCGGCCAGGCGGTTTCCTGGAACAGGTCGAAGGCCTGGTCATCCGGCGAGTCGTTCGCGGCACCGATCTCCTGGAGGATCACGTGCTGCTCGCGGGCCAGCTCCTGCGCATCGAAGGTGGAATTCTGAAGGATGTCGGCCAGGATATCGACCGCAAGCGGCATGTCTTCCGCCAGGATGCGGGCGTAGTAATTGGTGTGTTCAATGCTGGTAGAGGCATTCAGCTCGCCGCCGACAGCCTCGATTTCCTCGGCGATGCCGCGGGCCGTTCGCGTCTTCGTGCCCTTGAAGGCCATGTGTTCCAGAAGATGGGTGATGCCGTTCTGGTGAACGGTTTCCGCCCGGGATCCGGTGCGGACCCATACGCCCAAAGCCGCGGTTTTCAGGTGAGGCATCTGGTCGGTGACGACCGTCATCCCGTTTTCCAAAACAGTTGTCTTTACATTCATATAGTTACACCCCAGCGGTGACGGCCCGGGCGTGATCTTCGATAAATCGTTCCACCACGTCCTGTTTTGCCGCCAAAACCTGCTGGCGTTCCTCCGCAGTCATCATGTCTTTCAGGTTTTCAGGCAATTCCGGCCGAACACCGGAGGCTTTTTCGACCGCATCCGGGAATTTCGCCGGATGCGCCGTGCCCAGAACCACCATCGGAACCGAGCTGTCAGTATGATCCTTGGCGACATGCACGCCGATCGCCGTGTGCGGATCGAGCAGATATCCCGCCTCTTTCCAGGTCTCGGCGATGGTCGCAGCCGTTTCGTCTTCGTCGCAGCGGCCCGCGCCGAACGCCGCCCGCATGCTCTGCAGCGGCCCCTCTTCGATGGTGAAGCTGCCGGATTGGGTCAACTGGTTCATCATCCGGCGCACCGCTGCGCCGTCCCGGCCGCAGACTTCCGACAGAAGCCGCTCGAAATTCGACGACACCTGGATGTCCATGGATGGCGAAATCGTCGGCGTCACGCCGCGCTTCTCGTAACGGCCGGTCTCAAGCGTGCGGGCAAGAATGTCGTTCACATTGGTGGCGACGATCAGCTTGTCGACCGGAAGCCCCATCATCTTTGCCGCATAGCCGGCAAAGATATCGCCGAAATTGCCGGTCGGCACCGTGAAGGAGATTTTCCGGTGCGGCGCGCCGAGGGCGGCGCCGGCAACGAAGTAATAGACGATCTGGGCGAGGATACGCGCCCAGTTGATCGAGTTGACGCCGGAAAGCGCCACCCGGTCACGGAAGGAAAAATGATTGAACATGCCTTTGACGATCGCCTGGCAATCGTCGAAGTTGCCGGTCAATGCCAGGGCATGGACGTTCTCTTCCGAAGGGGTGGTCATCTGGCGGCGCTGGACGTTGGACACGCGCCCGTCCGGGAACAGGATGAAGATGTCGGTGCGGTCGCGCCCGCGGAAGGCTTCGATCGCCGCACCGCCGGTGTCGCCCGAGGTGGCGCCGACAATGGTCGCGCGCAGGCCCCGCTTGGTGAGCACATAGTCCATCATGCGGCCGAGCAGCTGCATCGCCACGTCCTTGAACGCCAGCGTCGGCCCATGGAAGAGTTCGAGAATGAAGGTGTTCGGACCGGTCTGCACCAGCGGCGTGACGGCCGGGTGGCGGAATCCTGCATAGGCTTCCGCGATCATCGCCTTCAGATCCTGTTCGGGGATCGCATCGCCGATAAACGGGCTGACGACCGCAAAGGCGACGTCCTGATAAGATTTTCCGGCGAAGGAGGCAATGGTTTCGCTGTCGAATTGCGGCCAGGTCTCGGGAAGATAAAGGCCGCCGTCGCGGGCAAGCCCCTGTAGCAGGACATCGGAAAATTCCAGAACCGGTGCTTCACCGCGCGTACTGCTGTATTTCACCGCGTCGCTTCCCTTTTGTTTTGTCTTGCAGGACAGTCCGGATCCGGAAGACCTCAGAATGCCAGTAATTCCGGAGGCCGATCAATACCCGTATTTATGCGGCCCGGCATGAATACCGGGTTGTTCCGACGACGCCCTGCCCGCTCCGCCCGGGCAAGCAGACCAACAGCCTACTTGAAACCCGGCGGATTTGAAACAAACCATGCCATTGATGGGACTTACGCGCCATAACATTCATGCGCAAGTCGCTTTTGGCGAAAATGGTGACTGCAGGTGAACAAGGCGCGGCGGGAAGGCGTGCAGGACGGTCAGGCGTGGCCCGCGTCGGAAAAGAGCATTGCCGGGTCGATACCCAGGCTTGCCAGAGCGCGATGCCACTTGGATTCAGAATCCGGGTCGAACAGGATGTCCGGATCGGCAGGCGCCGTCAGCCAGCCGTTCGACTGGATCTCGTTTTCAAGCTGACCCGGCGCCCAGCCCGCGTAACCAAGCGCCAACATCGCCTGGGCAGGACCGGCGCCGTTCGCCATCGCCCGCAGGATTTCCAGCGTGGCCGTCAAGCAGATACCGTTGTCGATCGACAGCGTGGACTGGTTCAGCATGAAATCGTCGCTGTGAAGCACGAAGCCGCGTTCCACCTCGACCGGACCGCCCTTGTGCACGTTCATATCGCGCACACGGGCCGGCAGGCGGATGGCGCTGTCGTCGTTGACGATATCCAGCTGAATAAGCAACTCCTCCAGGGACAGATGCCGGGCAATCTGGTTGACCACCAGTCCCATGGCTCCCTGATCGGAGTGAGAGCACATGTAGATGACAGAGTGTTCGAACCGGCTGTCGGCCATGCTCGGCATCGCAATCAGAAACTGACCTTCCAGGGAATCTGTTGCTTCGGATGCGGCCATGCGTACCTCGTTTCCTGTTGACGCTCTCTGCCTCCCCGAAAGCATAGCCTCTTTAGCGGGGTTTGTTAACGTCTCTTTCCCGGTCCGGCCGCCTCGCAGGTCTCACAATGCCGTCACAAGGATATGACCGAATGCCCCATTCTTGCCGATGACGCTTGCGCGAAACTCGTGTAGCACTGAGTGCATGAAACGGATTGTCCCGACACTCGCCCTCGCCCTCGCCCTGGCCACCTCCGCCGCCCAGGCGGCGATGACGGACTGGACCGAAGTCCAGGGCGGCGCGGTGCGCCTGATCGCCTCCGGTCCCCTGAAGGACGGACACTACCTGGCCGGGCTGGAATTCCTTCTGGAACCGGGCTGGCACACATACTGGCGCTATCCGGGAGAATCCGGCATTCCCCCGCAGATCTCCATTCCCGATGCGGGCAATGTGGAGGATGTCGAGATCCTTTATCCGGCGCCGGAGCGCTTTGATGACGGGTTTTCCCAATCGATCGTCTATCACGACGGCATCGTGCTGCCGATCAGGGTGATCCCCGGCAATCCGCAGGAAGCCGTCAGGTTCGCGGTCGAAGTCTTTTTCGGCGTCTGCAACGAGATCTGCGTTCCCGGGGATGCCTCGCTGTCACTCGACCTCTCACCGGAAGCAGAGAGCGACAAGCTGGCGGCGAAACTCATCGCGCGGGATCTTGCCGCGGTGCCTGCGGCAAATGCCGGCCGGGATCTCGAAATCACGTCGGTCACACGGCCGGAAAACAGCGACAACCTTGTCATCAAGGCCAGAGTGCCGGGCGCGCCCTCCCCGGACCTGTTCGCCGCGGGGCCCGAGGGCTCGTATATCGGCCTGCCCGAACTGACCGGCGAGGGCAATGGCGAGGCCACCTGGAAGCTGCCGACCAAGGGACTTTCGGTCACGGATGGCGACAGCACGCTCCGGCTGGTCCTTTCCGCCGGCGGCAAGGCGGTCGAGCGTCTTCAACCGATCGACCCGGACTGGGTGAAATAATCCGCTTCAAAAGCAGGTCTCGCCGAGGCCTCCCTCGACGGCCGGGCCCGAACGCTCTATCTGTGCTGCGGGCTGCGCCTTTTCCGCAGCAGCGAGACAAGGGATAATTGTTATGACACTCAAGGTTGGAGACCGCCTTCCGGAGGCCACGTTCAAGATCATGACCGGCGACGGTCCGGGCGAAATGACGACCGGCGACCTGACCGCCGGCAAGACCGTCGTTCTCTTCGGCGTGCCCGGCGCCTTCACACCGACCTGTCACATGAACCACCTGCCCGGCTTTGTCGAACATGGCGAAACGCTGAAAAACAAGGGCATCGACACCGTCGCGGTTCTCTCGGTCAACGACGTCTTCGTCATGGATGCCTGGAAAAAGGCTTCCAGCGCCGGCGACATCGTCTTCCTGTCCGACACCGCCGCCGAATTCGTCGAGGCCGCCGGCCTCGGCCTCGGCCCGGCGCCGATCTTCGGCCATGTCCGCTCGCAGCGCTTCGCCCTGATCGCCACGGACGGCGTCGTCACCTTCCTCGCCATCGAGGACACTCCCGGCGAGGCGACCAAAACCGGCGCCGCGGCGATCCTGGCCGAACTGGGCTGAGGTAGGCCTATCCCGGCCTCAAGTAGGGTTTTCGTATTCAGCAAGGCCTGACTCCCTCTCCCATTGGGAGAGGGTTGGGGTGAGGGGCTCAAACGTCAGAAAATAACGGACGGTTCCAACCCCTCACCCGGCGCTTTGCGCCGACCTCTCCCCATGGGAGAGGTTACAGCGGGCCGACCACAGACTTTTTTTGAAACGCAGCAGCTCTGCCCTAATAGGAAGGGAACAAAGACCGGGCATTCATCCCGCCTGCCGGTTTCTCGGCCACAGAATGCTGGCGGCGTAGGTCAGGAAGACACCGACGAGCGTTGCGGCGAGGCCGAACCAGGTGAGGGCGTAGCCGAGGTGATCGTTCTTGAAGCGAACGATCGTCTCGCCCGCCTGGGGCAGGCCGGCCGAGGGCGTGAAGGCCGCGTCGAGGTCGATGCTGTAGGGTGCGAGACCGGCCGCATCCAGACCCAGAGCCTCTCCCATGGCATCCGTGTCCCGGGCGAACCAGATACGGTCGGCCGGGTTCGGTTCCGGCGTGGTCCAGTTCGGCTTCTCGCTCAGGCGCAGCAATCCGGTCAGTTCCATCTGCCCCTCAGGGGGAACGAGTGCCTTTTGACGGAGATTCGCAGGGAGGTCCTGGGGCAGGAAACCGCGGTTGACGAGAACCGTCCAGCCTTCGGACGTCCTGAACGGCGCATAGGCCATTTCGCCCGGCCCGCCCACCGGCCCGGCCGGGTCGGAAAGAGCGATATAATAGTAGACCGCGTCCGGCAGGAATTCGCCCGTCACCTCGACGTGGCGGTAGTCGTCGGTCTCCTCGAGGGTTCCCCATGCATCGGGTCCGGGCGCGGCGACCGGATCCTTCGACACACCCTGCTCGACCTGGTCGATCAGGTGCTCCTTCCAGGCAAGCCGGTCGAGCTGCCAGAAGCCGAGATTGAGCAGGACGAAGAGCGCCGCGGCAGCAGCGATCGTCGGGATGAGAAGCTTGCGGATCGGTCCCATGGCCGGGAAATGCTTTCGTGATTAAGGGGCGGGACTCACTGATGTGATCAATCCTGGCCCTCGTCGAGACGGCCTTCCGCCGCCTTGTGCCGGTACTGCAGGGCGATCATCAATCCCTTGAGCGGACGCAGGACACCCCCGGCCAGAATGACGGTCAGCGGCAGCCACAGGACCAGATGCACCCAGATCGGCGGCTGAAAGCTCAGTTCGACGAACAGCACCAGGCCGACGATGATGAAGCCGACGATCATGATGACGAAGACCGCCGGGCCGTCGCCGCTGTCCGCGAAGGAATAGTCGAGGCCGCAGGACATGCAGGATTTCTTGACGGACAGGAAACCGTCGAACAGGTTTCCCTGACCGCAGCGAGGACACTTGCCGGAAAGGCCCGCGGAAACCGGATTGACCGGTGGGAAATGCGCCTTGTCTTCCATGTCGTGCCTCGTGAATTGAACCGGAAACGAAAACGCCCGATCCGGCTGGCGGATCGGGCGCGTTCAGTACCTTGACGATACCGCCCTAGTGAGCGGCCGGCGTGCCTGCGCCCCAGATGTAGATGGAGACGAACAGGAACAGCCAGACGACGTCAACGAAGTGCCAGTACCAGGCGGCGGCCTCGAAGCCGAAATGCTTCTGCGGCGTGAACTGGCCCATCGTCGCGCGGATCAGGCAGACGAGCAGGAAGATGGTTCCGACGATCACGTGGAAGCCATGGAAGCCTGTCGCCATGAAGAACGTCGCACCGTAGATGTTGCCGTCGAATGCGAAGGCCGCATGGGCATATTCGTAGGCCTGGCAGGTGGTGAACAGAATGCCGAGCAGGACCGTCAGCGTCAGGCCCCATTTCAGGCCTTCCCGGTCATCGTGCAGCAGTGCGTGGTGGGCCCAGGTGACCGTCGTGCCGGAGCACAGCAGGATCAGGGTGTTGAGCAGCGGCAGGTGCCAGGGATCGAACGTCGCGATGCCTTCCGGGGGCCAGTGGCCGCCGGTCGCCTCGACGCGGGCGTACTGGATCGCCTCGCCGGTGAACAGCGAGGCATCGAAATAGGCCCAGAACCAGGCGACGAAGAACATCACTTCCGACGCGATGAACAGCAGCATGCCATAGCGCAGGTGCAGCGACACGACGCGGGTGTGATAGCCCTCGCGGGATTCGCGGATGGTATCGCGCCACCAGCCGAACATCACGTAGAGGATGATCGCCAGGCCGACCACGAAGAGACCCCAGCCGGTCAGATCGAGGCCGAACAGGACGAATTCCGTGCCCTGTCCGTATTTCATGAAGCCGATCGCCCCAAGCGCGAACAGGAACGCGCCGATGGACGCGATGAACGGCCACGGGCTCGGATCCACCAGGTGGTAATCGTGATTTTTGGTATGTGCCTCAGCCATCGGCAAGCTCCCCAAACACAGTCATCTCAAACGCGGTCTCGCGCCAATCACTCAAAGTTTCGTTTCAGCGGCAGGCTCTTCAGCCTTCGCTGCAACAGGACGTTCCGGTTCTTCTACCGGGAAGAAGGTGTAGGACAAAGTGATTTCCTTCACGTGGTCCAGTTCAGGATCCTTGTCCATCTCCGGGTCGACGAAGAAGACCACCGGCATTTCGGCGGTCTCGCCGGCCTTGAGCTCCTGCTCGGTGAAGCAAAAGCACTGAAGCTTGTTGAAATAGACACCGGCCGTCGGCGGCGACACATTGAAGGTCGAGGTCCCTACGGTCGTCTTGCTGCCGGTATTGGTCGCCAGATAGACGAGCTGCGCGGTCTCGCCCATCTTCACCGTGACGGAGCGCTGCTTCGGCTTGAACTTCCAGGGCAGATCGTGATTGACGTTGCCGTCGAAACGGATGGTGATCTTCCGGTCGATGATCAGATCGCTCTCGCTGTCGGCGACCTGGGTCGTCCCGCCAAAGCCCGTGACGCTGCAGAAGAGATTGTAGAGCGGCACGGCGGCATAGGCGGCCCCGATCATCGCGACAAACACGGTGGCGCAGACAATCGCGACCTTGCGGTTGCTGTTTGAAAGGCTCTGTCTGTCTTGCGTTTTGCTCACTGTCTCTAACCTCACAGCGGCCGGTTCAGGACACCTGGTCCCAGCTTGACGATGGTGACCACGTAGAACAGGACGACAAGCGCGCCGAGCGCGACCGCAATCGCGATCGAGCGCGACCGGCGCTTCTTCTTCTGCTCGTCCGTCAGCGTGATGCCGCGATCCTCTTCTTCGGCCATCATGTCAGGCTCCCGCCACCAGGCTTTCGCCCAGGAGAAGGGCGAACAGCAGGAACAGATAGAAGATGGAGAACTTGAAGAGGCGGATGCAGGCAAAGCGTGCCGCATCTCCCTCGCGCTTGCGCCAGACATCGGCGGCCAGCGCGACAAAGGCCATGCCGAGCAGAGCGGACGCGGCACCGTAGACCGGACCGGCGAAGCCGAGAAAATAAGGCGCGACGCCAACCGGGGCGAGCAGCAGGGAATAGACCAGGATGTGGTGCCGGGTGCTGGTTTCGCCTGCGACCACGGGCAGCATCGGCACGCCGGCGGCGCGGTAATCCACGCTCTTGAACAGCGCCAGCGCCCAGAAATGCGGCGGCGTCCACATGAAGATGATCAGGAACAGGATGAAGCTTTCCAGGCTGACCGAACCGGTGACCGAAGCCCAGCCGACCATAGGGGGAAACGCTCCGGCGGCACCGCCGATGACGATGTTCTGCGGCGTCGAGCGCTTCAGCCACATCGTGTAGACGATGACATAGAAGAAGATGGTAAAGGCCAGGAAGGCGCCTGCGAACCAGTTGACCAGAAGGCCGAGCGTGACCACCGAGCCGATCGCCAGCGTGATGCCGAAGGCAAGGGCCTCGTCGCCGGTGATCTTGCCGGCCGGGATCGGGCGCTTGCGGGTGCGCGTCATGATCCGGTCGATATCGGCGTCGTACCACATATTCAGGGCGCCGGAAGCGCCGGCACCGATGGCGATGCACAGGATCGCGACCGCACCCAGCACCGGATGCACGGAGCCGGGGGCAAGCATCAACCCAACGAAGGCTGTGAAGATCACCAGAGACATGACGCGCGGTTTCAGGAGCGCCACATAGTCGCTCACCGATCCCATTCCGCCGCTCCAGACGGCGCTGTCCTGGCTTATCGTATCCTGGCGCTCAACGAGCGACATGGGCGCGTCCTTTGAGTTCTTTTTCTGTTTGCGCGCTCATTTCCGGCGCATTGGGGCAATGTGCCCGCACAGTTTTTTACATGTGCACCGCGCCGGGGTGCGGCGCGGTGCTGAGTTGAGGGTGGAGGCTGCGCCTCCGGCCGCGGATTACTTGATGCGCGGCAGCGTTTCGAACTGGTGGAACGGCGGCGGGGAGGACAAGGTCCACTCCAGGGTCGTCGCTCCTTCGCCCCACGGGTTGTTGCCGACGGCGCGCTTCTTGGAGAACGCTTCGAAGATGCCGAAGAGGAACACCAGAACCGCGAAGGCGGAAATGTAGGACCCGATGGACGACACGAAGTTCCAGCCCGCCAGCGCATCCGGGTAGTCGACATAGCGGCGCGGCATGCCGTTGAGACCCAGGAAGTGCTGTGGGAAGAAGATCAGGTTCACGCCCACGAAGGTGATCCAGAAATGGGCCTTGCCGATCGTCTCGTTGTACATGTAGCCGAACATCTTCGGGAACCAGTAGTACCAGGCCGCGAAGATCGCGAACACGGCGCCCAGAGACAGCACGTAGTGGAAGTGCGCCACGACGTAATAGGTGTCGTGGAAGGCGCGGTCGAGACCGGCGTTGGCGAGCTGCACACCCGTGACACCGCCGATGGTGAACAGGAAGATGAAGCCGATCGCCCAGACCATCGGTGTCTTGAACTCGATGGAACCGCCCCACATGGTGGCGATCCAGGAGAAGATCTTCACGCCCGTCGGCACCGCGATCACCATGGTGGCGGCCACGAAATAGGCCTGGGTCTCGGAGGACATGCCGACGGTGTACATGTGGTGCGCCCACACGATGAAGCCGACGACGCCGATGGCGACCATGGCGTAGGCCATGCCCAGGTACCCGAAGATCGGCTTGCGGGCGAAGGTGGAAATGATGTGGCTGATGATGCCGAAGCCCGGCAGGATCAGGATGTACACTTCCGGATGGCCGAAGAACCAGAACAGGTGCTGGAACAGCAGCGGATCGCCGCCGCCTGCCGGAGCGAAGAACGTCGTGCCGAAGTTACGGTCCGTAAGCAGCATGGTGATGGCGCCCGCCAGAACCGGCAGGGACAGGAGCAGCAGGAACGCGGTGATCAATACGGACCAGGCGAACAGCGGCATCTTGTGCATGGTCATGCCGGGGGCGCGCATGTTGAAGATGGTGGTGATGAAGTTGATCGCGCCGAGGATCGAGGAGGCGCCTGCGATGTGCAGGGCCAGGATCGCCAGGTCCATGGCCGGACCGGGCTGGCCGGAAGTGGACAACGGCGGATAGATCGTCCAGCCGCCGCCGACGCCGTTGGCGCCCGGAGGGCCTTCGACGAAGAGCGAGAGAAGCAGCAGCAGGAAGGCCGGCGGCAGGAGCCAGAAGGAAATGTTGTTCATCCGCGGGAAGGCCATGTCCGGCGCGCCAATCATGATCGGCACGAAGAAGTTGGCGTAGCCGCCGATCATCGCGGGCATGACCATGAAGAAGATCATGATCAGGCCGTGCGCGGTGGTGAACACGTTGAACAGGTGCGGATCGGAGAAATACTGCATCCCCGGTTCCTGCAGTTCCAGACGCATCCCGACGCTGAGCGCGCCGCCCACGATCCCTGCAAAGATCGCGAAGATGAGATACATCATGCCGATGTCTTTGTGGTTGGTCGAATAGACCCACCGGCGCCATCCGGTCGGATGGCCATGTGCCGCATGTGCTTCGCTCGCAGCCATTTTCGGGCTCCCTCTCTAGTCGATTGCAGCGGCGCTGCGTGTCATCGCGCGCATCGTCAAACAGGCTCGCCGCCGCGTTATTTCGCGGCGACGGAAATTTCTTCCAGCTTGCCTTTCGCGGCGAATTTCTTGTCCGCCGCAATTGCCGCCATCAGCTGTTCGTTGGCGGTGTCCAGATCGTCCTGGGCGGCAGAGGCCCAGGTGTCGAACTTGTCTTGGGACACGACGCGGACGGCGATCGGCATGAAGGCATGGTCCTTGCCGCAGAGCTCTGAGCACTGGCCGTAATAGACGCCTTCTTCGCGGGCATGGAACCAGGTCTCGTTCAGACGGCCCGGGATGGCGTCGATCTTAACGCCAAAGGAAGGCATCGCAAAGGAATGGATCACATCCTGCGAGGTGACCTGCATCCTGACGGTGGTGTCCACCGGGATGACGAGGTCGTAATCGACGGACAGAAGGCGCGGAACGTCGGCCAGCGGAACACCGCGTGCCTCGGCGGCCTCCTGGCGCTCGTCGTCCTGAAGCATGAGGGAATCGAAGGAGAGTTCGCCCATGCCTTCGTCCATGTATTCATAACCCCAGTACCACTGATAGCCGGTGGCCTTGATGGTCATGTCGTATTCGGGAATGTCGAGCTGCTTGTAGAGCAGGCGGAAGGACGGGATCGCGATCACGACCAGGATCAGGATCGGCGCGATCGTCCAGACCACCTCGATCATGGTGTTGTGCGAGGTACGGGACGGGACCGGATTCGCCTTCGAGCTGAACCGTGTCATGCAGATGATAAGCAGCGCCAGCACGAACAGCACGATGACTGTAATGATCACCAGGGTGAACCCGTTGAACCAGGTGACGTCATCCATCACGTCGGTTACGGCACTCTGCATTCCGAGCTGCCAGTCATGCATTCCGGATTCGGCGGCCAGGGCCGCAGTGGATACACCGGCAAGCGTTGCCGCCGACCCGGCCATAGTCATGAGACGCTTGAAGATTGACTTCACGTCCGCGCTCCCTTCCCTCAGCCGCGTCAGTTGCGGCATATGCTAATTTACCGGACCCACGATCCGGTCCAATCCGATGCGGCAGTAGCGGGGTTAGCGCCTCTTCGCAAGCCCATTCTGCCAAGCCCGGGCATCCGGCTGGATCTGTAGAATGCCGGACTATAACCACAAACCTGCAGTCAGGGCGATGGCTTCCATCGGGCAGAGCGGCGATGTGCCGCATCACCCCGCCGACACCTTGGTGCCGCACAAAAACCACAAGACACGCCATGCTGCAACGGAATTTCCAACTTTTCACAGCAGACGGAAGAGCTTGGCCGATTGATCCGTGTCAAGGACAAGCGGATTTTCGACAAAAAATCCGGCTAATCATGCGTTCCCTGTCCCGGTCAGACTGGAAAGACGCGCCGTCATGCGGCAATGTCTGGCCGGGATTACCCCTTGATTCGCAGAGCCCCGCATCGTTCCGCCGGCAGGCTCTGCAAGGATCGGACAACGATTGACTGGAGGATTTCTTGTCAGCCCATTTGCCGCAGCTCCTGTCCGCCCGTCCGGCCGGGCGCTCCAGATCGATATTCGTGAAATTGACCGCCGCTTTCGCCATCGTCCTCGGCACGCTCGCTCAAGCCCCCCTGCCCGCTCGGGCGCAGGGCGAGGTGCGTTCCGCGCACGGAGACTGGCAGATGCGCTGCGACACGCCTCCAGGGGCTTCCAGCGAGCAATGCGCGCTTATCCAGAACGTGACGGCCGCCGACCGGGAAAATGTCGGCCTGTCCGTCATCATCCTGAAGACCGCGGACAAGCAGGCACGGATTCTCAGGGTGCTGGCTCCGCTCGGCGTGCTGCTGCCCTCCGGCCTGGGACTTCGGGTCGACAATGCGGATATCGGCCGCGCCGGTTTCGTCCGCTGCCTGCCGAACGGCTGCATCGCCGAGGTGATCCTGGAAGACGATCTGCTTTCCAAACTGAAAAACGGCGCCCAGGCGACCTTCATCATCTTCCAGACCCCGGAAGAAGGCATCGGCATCCCGATCTCGCTGAACGGCTTTTCTTCGGGCTTCGACGCCCTGCCCTGATCGGCGGTGGAGTTTCGCCCCCCAATAACGCTATCTGCACGCTGCCCCGGCCCTGTGCCGGGGTCTTCTCTTTCAGGTCCGGGACAGTGCGGAATGTGTACTGACACGATGAAATCACACCGCCAGACAGGGCCAGCGGTCTTTATTCCGCCGGAATATCCTCGTGATCCTGAGCGGCTTTGCGCGGAGCGACCCTGTGGGGGCCTTCGTTGCCGGCATCCGGACCTTTCTCGAGCTGTAGAGCCAGACGCTCCTCGTCCCGGAAACGGACGTCTTCCTCGATCTGGTCGATCCGGTCGAGCGGCGTGCCCAGCGCCTCTAGCGCGGCGCGGCCGAACACCACGCTCGACTCGAAGGTTTCGCGGATCTGGAAATCGACGCCGCGCCGGGTGAGATCCAGCATGTGCGCCCGGTCCGTGGCCCGGCAGAAGATCAGGGCCTCCGGAAAGCCCTGGCGGATGAGATCGATGGCCTTGCCCATCACCTTGTCATTCTCGATGCACATGGCGACCAGCGCCGCCTTGCCGGCGCCTGCCGCCGCCAGAACGTCTGCCCTTGTCGCGTCGCCGTAATAGACCTTATAGCCCTGCTTGCGGGCATAGGCGATGCGGTCCGGCCGGTTGTCGATCGCCGTGATCTCCAGGCCTTCCGCCGTCAGGATCTGCGCGACGACCATGCCGAAGCGCCCGAAACCGACGACGAGCACCGTCGGCGTCGCCTCCTCGAAGGTTTCGATCGACGGATTTTCGACACCGCGGGCCTTTGCCCTGGCCGCAAGCCTGTCGAGGCCAAGGCAGGCAAGCGGCGTCAGCAGCATCGTCAGAATGACAATCGCGGTCAGGAGATTGGCCGTCTGATAGTCCAGCAGCCTTTCGCCGACGGCGGCGGTAAAGAGAACGAAGGCGAACTCCCCGCCCTGGGGCAGGGTCACCGCGATGCGCATGGCGTCTGAATTGGGCGATCCCGTTCCACGCGACAGGCTCCACAAAAACGTCCCCTTGACCAGCATGACGACGGCGACACCGACCGCGACGACCAGCCAGTTCCCCATGACCAGAGTGACATCGAGCGTCATGCCGACGGCAACGAAGAAGAGCCCCATGAGCAGGGAGCGGAACGGTTCGATATCGGCCTCGAGCGTGTGGCGGAAGCTCGATTCGGCGAGCAGCACGCCCGCCAGGAAGGCTCCGAGCGCCATGGAGAGCCCGACGGAATGGACAATGCCCGCGCTGCCCAGCGCGACCAGAAGCGCGGCGGTCAGCATCACCTCGCGCGCGCGGCTCGCCGCCAGCAGCAGAAAGATCGGCGATATCAGAAACCGGCCCGCCAGGATCACGCCCGCGACGGCCCCCGAGACGATCAGGATTTCCCGGAAGATGTCCGTCACGGTCGCCGGTCCCTCGCCCGGCGCCAAGATGGCCACCATGGCCAGAAGCGGCACGATAGCGATGTCCTGAAGCAGCAATATGCCGAACGCACGCTGACCGTAGGCGGAGGACAACTGCCCGCGCTCCTGCAGGATCTGCAGGGCAAAGGCGGTGGAGGACAGGGCAAGGCCGAAGCCTGCGACAAGCGAGGTCGAATAGGGATAACCGGCAAGCCGGCCGATCCCGTAGAGCGTCATGCCGGTCAAGAGCACCTGCGCGGTTCCCAGGCCGAAGATATCCCGCTTCATCCGCCAGAGCTTGTGCGGATCGAGTTCGAGACCGATCACAAAGAGAAGCAGGACGACGCCGAGTTCGGCCACATGAAGCACGTCCTCACCGGAACCGAGAAGCCTCAGGCCGTGTGGCCCGATAACCGCTCCGGCTGCCAGATAGCCGACCACCGACCCGAGCCCGAGCCGCTTGGCGATCGGAACAGCCACAACCGTCGCGGCCAGAAACACGATCGATTCGGCAAAAAACGGAGGCGCATCTTCTGCGGCCATTCTCTCTCCTCTGCAGGCAGCCGGGCCCGTTCCCCGAAACGGGCGAATTGAATCAAAAGATCGGTACAACAGAGAATATGCGCCTTAGGGGCGACAAATCCAGCGCCGCAGGCGGGAAAGCGCGTTCTTGCCGCAATCGCCGATCCGGGCGCCAGACCGCCACGCCCCGCAGCACGGTCAGATCAGGTCACGATCCTCCAGGAAGCTCCTGAACCCGTCCACCGAAGCATAGACGTGACCCGCGAGGCCTGCCTGCTCCGCACCGGTCACGTTCGCGGCCTTGTCGTCGACAAAAGCGCTTTCGGCCGGTTCGTAGCCATACCGTTCACAGATCCTGAGATAGATGAGCGGATCCGGCTTGCGGACCTTGAACTCAGCGGAAACATGCGCCTTTTCGCCGAAGATCTCGACCATTTCGGGCGCACAGACAGGCAAGGCGGCCTTCAGCATCATGCCGTTGTTGGTCAGCATCGCCACATCCGCCCGGGTCTTCAGGCGGCGGACCAGGTCCAGAACATCCGGCCGCGCGCGCATCATCCGGCGGCGGATATCGGCCCAGGTGGCGAAGTCGATGGGGTAATCCAGCAGCCGGCCGAATTGCGCCAGATAGCCCTCCGCCGTGTCCGGGTTCCCGGCTTCGGCCTCGTTCTCGTGCGGTCCGCCCCAGACGGCCGCGTCGATTTCGGCGGCCGGCCGGCCCGTCAGCTCCTCCAGCAGCCTCAGGCGGGTCGGATGGTCATAGTCGTAGAGCACCTGATCCATGTCGAAGATGACGAATCTGATGTCCGGCATGGGTCTCCGCTCTCGGTTAGCGTTCGATGGAAATCAGACCGCCGTGCCGCCGATCGTCATGGCGTTGATACGCATGGAGGGCTGGCCGACGCCGACCGGAACGCCCTGCCCCTGCTTGCCGCAAGTGCCCATGCCAGGATCCAGTTCCATGTCGTTGCCGATCATGGTGACCCGCGTCAGGGCGTCCGGTCCGTTGCCGATCAGCATCGCGCCCTTGACCGGGGCGCCGACCTTGCCGTTTTCGACACGATAGGCCTCCGTGCAGGAAAACACGAACTTGCCGGAGGTGATGTCGACCTGGCCGCCGCCGAAGGCGACCGCGTAGATGCCGTCCTTGACCGAACTCAGGATCTCTTCCGGGTCCTTGTCGCCGGCCATCATGACCGTGTTGGTCATGCGCGGCATCGGAATATGCGCATAGGACTGGCGGCGGCCGTTGCCGGTCGGCTCCATGCCCATCAGGCGGGCGTTCTGGCGGTCCTGCATATAGCCCTTCAGGATGCCGTCCTCGATCAGCACGGTGCGGCTGGCGGGCGTGCCCTCATCATCCACGGTCAGGGAGCCGCGGCGGTCGGGAATGGTGCCGTCGTCGACGATGGTGACGCCGGGCGAGGCGACGCGCTGGCCCATCAGACCGGCGAAAGCGGAGGTCTTCTTGCGGTTGAAGTCGCCTTCCAGGCCATGGCCAACCGCTTCGTGCAGCAGGATGCCGGGCCAGCCCGGGCCGAGCACGACATCGAAGGTGCCCGCCGGCGCCGGAACGGCTTCCAGGTTGACCAGGGCCTGACGCAGAGCCTCGTCCACGCCGCTCTGCCAGTTTTCCGTCGTGATGAAACGCTCGAAACCTTCGCGGCCGCCGCAGCCGAAGGAGCCGCTTTCCTGACGCTCATCGCTGCCGGCGACCACGGAGATGTTCAAGCGGACCATAGGGCGGACGTCGCGCACGAGATGGCCGTCGGCGCGCAGGATTTCGACAACCTGCCAGGAGCCGGCGAGCGACGCGGAGACCTGGCGCACGCGCGCATCCTTGGCCCGCGCATAGGCGTCGATCTCCTGCAGCAGCTTGACCTTTTCTTCAAAAGTCGGCGCGCCCAGCGGATTGGCATCGGTATAAAGCGTCTGGTTGGTGCGGGAAGGTGCCGCGGCATAACTGCCGGAATAGCCCTTCTTCACCGCGCTGACGGCTTCGGCTGCCCGTTTCAGGGCGCCTTCGGACAGATCGCCCGCGTGGGCATAACCGGCCGCCTCTCCCGCTACCGCCCTCAGGCCGAACCCCTGGGCGGTGTCGTAATTTGCAGCCTTCAGGCGCCCGTTGTCGAAGACGAGCCCTTCGCTCTGGCGGTACTCGACATAAAGCTCGCCGTCATCCGCGCCGGACAGGGCTTCCCGGGTAATCCGCTTGGCCGTTTCCAGTCCGAGGCCGGAGGATTCGATCAGATCAGTCGTGGAATTGGTCATTTGCGCGTCCTGCTTGCGCCCGGTCGGCCGGGCCTGTTCTTTGCTGCCAAAACGGATGGCGAGTTATCCCCAACATAGGGTTTTTGGCGCACATTTCATCCGAAAATCTCGGAATTCCACGCGTGAAATGATGAACTTGACCAGAATTGTCATATTTATGTTGCAGCGCACAATAACCTTGAGCTACTCTGATATCCGAGTTTTCCGGCAAAGGACTCCGCCGGAATTTCCGCCCGGCAGGCTGGATGTCTGAGTGAGGGCAAAACAAGGAGAAACCGCGTGTCCTCATCCGACGACGTCCCTCAACTCCTCGCCTTCCAGGCCATCGCGGCGGCGCGTGGAGACGGCCTGCATCCGCTGCTGGCCGAGGCGCTTGCCAAGACCGGATCGGTTTCCGGACCGCCCGCTGCCTCCGAACAGACGGACGACAATGTCGTCCGGCTCGAATTCGGCTCCCCAGCAGCAGGGCTCCCGCAGAAAGACGCCAGGCGGCGCTGAGCCGGGCAGCCCTACAACCGATCGCCACGGCGAGGTCATCCGTGCTAGGCTTGCCCTGAAACGGGCTTTTGGCTTAGAACGTTTCAGCTTTTGAAAAAGCCGAAAGCCTTTCCGAATCGAGCACGAAGATGAACCGCTACGAAAACCCGCGCATTCCGAGTGAAGCCCGCGTCCGTTATCTGGATGGCGACTATCAGGTGGAAACACCCGGAACCTTCGTGCGCTGCGCGGTGACCGGGACCGCCATTCCGCTCGACGAGCTGAAATACTGGTCCGTGGAGCGTCAGGAAGCCTATGTCGACGCAAAGGCTTCCATGACGCGGCATCTCGAAACGAAATCCTCGTAACAGTTCAGCTAGCGCCCAGAGGTGCGTTGCGCCGCCGGGCGAGCGCCAGGCCATCGCGCATGTTCAGCCCCAGAAACGTGACGTTCACCGCGCCCGCGGCAAATTCCAGCATCTGAACGCCGTAGAACCAGCCATCCAGATTTCCCGCATTGGCGCGCTGCGCCAGGAAAAACGCCGAGGGCAGCAGGATCAGAAGGCCGTTCGCGGCGACGATCCTCATCCGTTGAAGCTTGCGTGTCACCAGCGGCGACTTCCATCCCCGGCCGAGCGCCGAGCCGGACACGCCGGTGGCCGCGAGTGCGGGAACGAGGGCGAGCATCGCCCACAGGATCGCGGACTTCACGAAGGCGATGGAAGCGGGATCTCCGGACAGCTCCACAGTGAGCGAAGACATACAGAAAACCGAAATCAACAGGAGGGCCAGCCCTCCGGCAAAAGCGTGCAGACGTTTCAGCATGACGAACTCCAATTCAACATGGCACGCTATCTTTTTTGATAGCATGCTATTTAAATAGCGATTGCATAGCATGCTATCAACACTTAATTTCACCGCATGGAATTCGTGAAGACCAAATCGGCGGGTTATCTCGCCAATCATATGGCGCGGCTCTTTGCCATCGCCCTGCAGAAGAAGATCGCCCCGCTGGGCCTCGCGCCTGCCCAGTTCATGACCCTGCTCGAACTCTGGGCGGAAGAAGGCCTCACGCAAAGGGGGCTGCTGCAGCGGCTCGATGTCGAGCAGGCAACGATGGCCAATACCCTTGCACGCATGGAGCGGGACGGCCTGATTGTGCGCAAGCCCCATCCGCAGGACCGGCGCGCCCAGTCCATCTGGCTGACGGACAAGGCCCGCGCGCTCGAGACACCGGCGAAGAAGGCTGCGTCATCGGTGAACGAAATCGCGCTCGAAGGTCTGCCGGAGGAGGACAGGGAGCGGTTTATCGAGGCCATGGACCGGATCGTCGCCAACCTGCGCAAGTCCGCCTGACGAAGGACCGGTTTGCAGCGCCCTCGGATCGCGGCTTTCCTACTGACGGAACGAGCGTTTGCGCAGGGTTTCCCTGATCAGCCCGATCAGCCGGTCCTCGTCGTCTATATCCATGCGCACGTCCAGAACCTTCGCGCTGGACGCGATCCAGTGAAACAGCTCGCCGTTTGCCGTGATCAGCCTCGCCATGTCCTTGGCCGTCGTGACGAGCTGAAGGCCCTCTTCCTCCGCCTCCGTCAGGAGCGCGCGGATATCGGCTTCCGAATAGAGATGATGATCGGCGAAGGCGCGGGTCTTTTTGACCAGGTAACCGAGTTCCTTCAGCGAGGCGAAGAACTTCTGCGGCCGGCCGATCCCTGCGAAGGCGTAAAGTTTCCGCCCGTCGAGTTCCGGATCCGGCTGCGGCTTCAGGTGGGCATGCAGGATCGGCAGGGCCTTGCGCCCGGCCAGATGGGTGGCAGCTTCCGCCGCATCCCCCTCGCCGACCAGAATCAGACAGTCGGTCTTGAGGATCTGCTTTTGCGCTGGCGCCCGCAAGGGACCCGCCGGCAGACAGCGGCCGTTGCCGAAGCCGACCGTGCAGTCGACCAGCACCAGGCTGAGATCCTTAGCAAGCGCCGGGTTCTGGAAGCCGTCATCCATCAGCAGAACGTCGATCGGCTGCTCTTCGGCCAGAGCTGCGCCCGCAGGGCGGTTTGCGGAAACGATCGTCGGCCCGTGCTGCGCCAGGAGCAGAGCCTCGTCGCCGACCTCCACAGCGGTCTGCACGTCCGGTGCGACGAGCAGCGGCCCTTTTGCCCGCCCGCCATATCCGCGCAGCAGGAACCCGGGCTTGAAGCCTTCTTCCTTGAGCCGGTAGGCCAGCTCGATCGCGAAAGGGGTTTTTCCGGTGCCGCCGGTTACGAAATTGCCGATACAGATGACCGGCAGCCTGCTTCTCGCCTTCGGCTTCCTGAGCATCCGGCGCGCGGTGATCGTGCCGTAAAGCCAGCCCACGGGCGCCAGCAAAAGCGCGGCCACCGACGATCCCGGCTTCCACCAGAAGTCAGGCGCCCTGCTCACGCTTTGCCCCCGGTCCGCGGTCGTTCGCTCCCTCAAGAAAAGGCTTCAGCAGAAGGAGGGTTTGCTCCAGCGCGCCCCTGCCCTCTTCCACCAGCGTCCTGGCCCTGGCTGCCTGCTCCCGGGCTTTTTCCGGTTCGCGCAAGAGACCGGCGACACGCTCCGCCAGATCATCGGGCCGGGTGGCTCGCAAGGCGGCGTCGCCCGCCCAGAACTCCTTATAAACGGCGCGCGCGTTGGAGACCTTCGGACCGGTTACGAGAGCCGATCCGGCAAGAGCCGCCTCGAGGGGATTGTGCCCGCCCGCATCGGTGAAGGAACCGCCGAGAAAGGTGACCGGCGCCAGCTTGTAAAAAAGTCCCATCTCGCCAAGTGTATCACCAAGATAGACCTGTGTTGACGGGTCAATTTTACCGCCCTGGCTGCGGCGGGAAACGGTCAGGCCATGCCGGGCGATCAGGCTTTCGATGTCGTCGGCGCGGGCCGGATGGCGCGGGACCAGGACCAGCAACAGGTCCGGGAAGTCCGCAAGCAGCCGGTCATAGGCGGCAAGCGCGATCTCGTCTTCGCCCGGATGGGTCAGAGCCGCGAGCCAGACGGGCCGGTTGCCGATCCATTGCCGCAGGGTCTCGACCTCCGCTGAATCCGCCCTCGGTTCGCTTGCGTCGAATTTCAGATTGCCCGGCGTTTCCACCCGTTTGCAGCCGAGCTGGCGGAATCGCCCCGCATCGGCATCGCTTTGCGCCAGCACCATGTCCAGGCAGGCAAAGATATGGCGCGCGACGCCCGGCAGCCTGGACCAATTCCTGTGGGAGCTGTCCGACAGGCGGCCGTTCAGAAGTATGAAGGGCACGTCACGCGCCCGCAGCGCATCGAACAGCCCCGGCCAGATCTCCGATTCCACCACCATCGCCAGATCGGGCGTCCAGTGGTCCAGAAACCGGCCCAAAGGGCCCGGTGCATCGAAGGGAACGAACTGGTGGAGCGCACCTTCCGGCAGCCGCTTTGCAGCGAGTTCCGCCGCCGTGACGGTCACCGTGGTCAGAAGCACCCTTTCTCCCGAAGCGCACAAGGCCTCGATCAGGGGCAGGACCGAAGTGGTTTCCCCCACGCTGGCTGCATGGATCCAGGTGAGATGCCCGGCAGGACGGGGCATCGCCGCGCGGCCGAAACGCTCCGCCTTGCGGGCCGGTATCTCCTTGCCCGACCGGCTGCGCAACCAGAAAAGCAGGTGGAACAGGGGCGTCAAAGCCCGGGCAAGGCTCAGGTATGCACCGACCAGGAATGGCCTTCGGTCAGCCATCCGACCGGCCGACCAGCTCATAGGCCCGTTTCGTCGCCGCGTTGAGGCCTTCCTCGACCTTCAACCGGTAGGTCTCGAGTTCCTCGTCATCCGCCTCCGCAGGAACCCAGATCAGCTCGTTGACGGCGATGCTGCCGCGGCCGAAGGGAAGATTGACGCTCGCCTTGTCCCAGCTGTTGAGTTCGATGCTGCGGCTGGTCGCAACGGCGACCGGCAGGATCGGGCGGCCCGAATGCTTGGCGAGCTGGACGATGCCGACGCCGGACTGGCGCGCCGGTCCCTTGGGAACGTCGGCGGTCATGGCGATGGTATAGCCTTCCTTCAAGGACCTCAGCGCCTCGATGAAGCCGCGCATGCCGCCGCGCTTCCTGATCTGGCGGGCGTTCTTGCCGCCGGAGGCGCGGATCAGGCCGAGACCGAGCTTGCGCGCGGCAATGGCATTGACTTCGCCGTCGGCGGAGCGGGAAATCATCACCTTTGCCGGCCAGTGGGACGGTTTTGCGAAGGGCACCATGAAATGCTGGCCGTGCCACATCGCCACGATGACCGGCAGATCCTTCCCGGTCGCCTCGTGAACCCCTTCCGGGTCCACGACGAAGCGGTTGGTGTGATAGACCAGCTTCAGATAGCCGGCGAGCGCGGAGCCCACACCCGACAGAACCCAGGGGTGGCGGCCGAGGCGTTTGATCATTGTTCTTATCGCCTGAAAAGTGCCTGCTTAACCTGCCGTTTCCGGATCGAGCAGGCGGTGCATGTGAACGATGAAATAGCGCATATGCGCATTGTCGACGGTCGCCTGGGCTTTCGATTTCCAGGCCTTGTAGGCTTCCGCGTAGTTGGGATAGATGCCGACGATATCCAATGCGTCCAGATCGCGGAACGTCAGGCCTTCCGGCGATTCCAGCTCACCGCCAAACACCAGGTGCAGAAGCTGTTTCGGGGCGTCGGTCTCACTCATGAACATCCTCGCTCTTCGTCAAGGCAACATCGATTGCCTATTTGATCAAATCGTCAAGTGCATCGCGCACCGGCCCGATCAGCGCCAGAGGAGCTGCGATCAGGGCCGGGTGGCCGGTCTTGGCGCGGTTATAGGTCAGGTTCCGGCCCGACAGGTCGGTCAATTGCCCGCCTGCTTCCTGCACCAAAAGATCCGCTGCCGCAAGGTCCCAATCGCTCGGACCGCCGCGCGCGGTGCCCACATCGACACGCCCGGCTGCCACGATCGCCAGCCGGTAGGCAAGCGATCTGATGATGCCCGTGCCGACGAAGCCGGCCGCGATCACGTCCTGATTGGCGACGATCGAATGCGGACCGCTCAGGCTCGCGCCTTCCACGCGCCGCTGAGCGGAGACCGAGATCCGTTCGCCGTTCAGCCAGGCGCCACCGCCGCCGCTCGCCAGGAACATTTCCTCCCGGCGCGGACAGAACACGGCTCCGGCCACGGGCCGCCCCTTTTCGACCACGGCGATCGACACCGTCCATTCGTCGCCGCCCGCCAGAAAGGCCCGCGTGCCGTCGATGGGATCGACGATGAACACCCTCTCGCGGTCGAGGCGCTGCGGATCGTCGACGGTTTCCTCCGACAGCCAGCCGTAGTCCGGGCGGGCCGCGCGCAATTCCCGCGCCAGCAGCCTGTCGACCGCCAGATCGGCTTCCGATACCGGCGAGGCCTTGCCTTTGCCCTTGAACCAGGTTTCCGGATCCTGGCCGAAATAGCTGAGCGCCAGTTCGCCGGCCTGCCGCGCCGCCGTTTCCAGCAGGCCGGTATCCTCTCGGTAAGCGCCCGTGTCAGCTTCCGGCAAGTGCCATTCCCTCGATCATGACCGACGGCGTTGCGGAGGAATAGCGGTTATCCAGATCGCTGCCGGGCACCAGGCGCTTGAACATGTCGTTCAGATTGCCTGCAATGGTGATTTCGCTGACCGGCTCGACGATCTCGCCGTTTTCGAACCAGAAGCCGGCCGCGCCGCGGGAGTAGTCGCCTGTAAGGCCGTTGACGCCGTGACCGATGAGATCTGTTACCAACAGCCCCTCGCCCGCTTCCGCCATCAGCTCTTCAAGGCTTTTTTCGCCCGGCATCAGCGTGATGTTGGTCGCCCCCGGGGACGTGCCGCTGCCGCTGCGATGGGCCCGACCGTTCGGTTTCAGCCCGAGTTCACGCGCCGAGGCGCCGTCCAGGAACCAGTGCTGCAGCACGCCGTCGCCGATCATGTCGAGCATCTCCGCCCTGGTGCCTTCGCCGTCGAAGGGCCGGGTTGCCGCCCCCCGGCGCTTGAACGGATCGTCGACCACCCGAATTCCGGAGGCAAAGATCTGCTGGCCCATCCTGTCCTTCAGGAAGCTGGTCTTGCGGGCAATCGACGAACCGTTGATCGCACCAGCCAGGTGGCCGAGAATGCTGCGCGCGGCGCGCGATTCATAAATCACATTGGCGGTCCGGGTGGAGAGCTTCTGCGGATTGAGACGGCGCACCGCCCGCTCGCCCGCCCGGCGGCCGATTTCGGCAGGCGCCTCGAGATCCTCGAAATAAGTCCGGCTGTCGAAATCGTAATCCCGTTCCATGGCCGTGCCGTCCCCGGCAACCGCCGTCATGGACATGCCGAAGCGGGAGGAAACATAGGAGCCCTGGAACCCGTGGCTGGTGGCGAGCACCATTCCACCAAGACGCCAGGAAGCGCCCGCACCGCCGGACTTGCTGACGCCCTCTACGGCGAGACCCACGGCTTCGGCTTCCAGCGCGATTGCGGTCAGCTCCTCCGCGGTCATTTCCTTCGTGTCCAGAAGTTCCAGTTGCGGAAAATCCTTCACCAGAAGCTCGGGATCGGCGAGGCCGGCGTAAGGGTCTTCGGGCGCGACCTTGGCCATGGCGACGGCGCGCTCGGCGAGACCTGCCGGATCGTCCAGCCGGTTGGCGGAAACGGCGGCGGTGCGCTTGCCGACAAAGACGCGCAGCGTCACGTCGTCGCCTTCCGCGCGCTCGGTCTCCTCGACCTTGCCCTCCCTGACATCCACGGACAGCGAGACGCCCGTGACCGCGATCGCATCGCAGGCATCGGCTCCGGCTTTGCGGGCAGCTTCCACAAGACGCGCAGCCCGTGACTGCAATTCGCTTTGATCAATCAGTTCCGACATATGTTCCGCCTTTTCGTTCGGCTGTTGTTTACGCTCCGCACAAGCCGCCTGCAACAGCCTGCGGAAAATCCCAACAGGGCTGTTTCATTCCGGCTCATGCCGTTGGCAATGAATTTACGGGTTTAGATAGGGCTCCGACTCAACTTGCGCTGCTGCCCGGTTGCGAAAAAGTATTTCCGCCAGATCGGATATCGTGCCAATGCCGCGTTCTAACTTGAGGTTTTCCCGCACCACCGCGGTTCGCCCTACGGTAGTAAAGCCTTCCTTCCGCCACATACCTGAATCAGGGGTTACAGTCTTGATTACAAAGCAGTAACCGTCTTTAAAATCAGACTTTTTTAACCGTGTATCTTAAGTGGTTCACGACCTTTCTCCACTAACTTTGAAGTCATCAAGAGACCAAAAGGTCCGGTGGAGAAGTCAATTGAGACGTCAAACAGAAACACAGGAAATGGCAGCAGCCGGGAGCGCACAAACGATGCCGCATCCCGGTTGCCTGCCGGCCCACTTCCAGCAAAGACTGGAGTCCCGGCCGGGAACGCCGTCTCTTCCTGCAGACATTTTTCTCGATCGCGACAAGGCGGTCATCAAGCGCCGGATCGCGGGCGTTCCGGTCACCGTCGTCGTGCCGGCAAACGGGTTCGACGGCGTCATGGTGCGGATCGTGCCGGGCGCGGCTCCGGGCGAGATCGTCGCGGCGCTGATCCTGAAGCATCCGGACAACGCGCTGTCGATCACCCTGGCCGAAACCGACACATCCGACGAACTTGCCGTTCTTTGGAGCCGGTGGGCCCAGACGCTGAACCTGCCGATGCTGGTCTGCGATCTCGGCGGCAAGGTCAAGCCGATCGAAGCCTACAGCGCCATGCCCGCGGCAAACCCGGCTCCGCGGCGCAAACTGCGCCTTCTGACCGGCCGCCGCCCGCGGTTCCTCAACAAGCGCAACGTCGGCCGCACCGGCCTGATCGCGGAATGCCACGCGAACGAACGCGAGATCATCGCAAGGAACTGAGGCACCGATATCCGTTGCGGCGATCCGAAGGCTCCGCGAGGCGGGGCCTTTTTATTTGACGGCAGCTTTACTGAGACTGGCGGTCAAAAGCACTGAAGTGCTTTTTTCGTCATTCCAGACAAATGAGGCAAAGCCGAACGCTGATCTGGAATGACGGCAAGAAAAAAATATGAAACGCCGCGTTTTATGTTCTCTCAAAGCCAGCCGATGAACGCGTCCACGGTAAATCCGGCAAACAGGATCCAGCCATAGGTTCCGTTGGAGCGGAACAGCTTGAGGCACTGATCGCCATCGTCGATGTCCAGAACGATCACCTGCCAGGCCAGATGCGCGACGCCCGCCAGAATGCCGACAAAGGCCGCCGGCCCGGCATCCGCCAGGGTGGCTGCAACCGCAAAGAAAACCGTCGCGAGGGCATAGAGCGCGATGAGCGCCGGTTTGGTGTGCTCGCCGAAGAGCCGGGCGGTCGATCTCACACCGACAAGGGCATCGTCCTCCTTGTCCTGATGGGCGTAGATCGTATCGTAGCCGATGGTCCAGCAGATCCCGCCAACATAGAGGAAGACCGGCGCCCAGGAGAGCGAGCCGAAGACGGCCGCCCATCCCATGAACGCTCCCCAGGAAAAGGCGAGCCCCAGGAAAAGCTGCGGCCAGTTGGTAACGCGCTTCATGAACGGATAGATGGCAACCGGCAGTAGGGAGACGATGCCCAGCAGGATCGAGTAGCTGTTGAACTGCAGGAGAACAGCCAGGCCGACCAGGCATTGCAGCACCATGAAGACCTTCGCCTGAAACTTCGTCACCTGTCCGGCCGGAATGGGCCGGGAGCGGGTCCGGGCGACCTTGGCGTCGATGTCCACATCGACAATGTCGTTATAGGTGCAGCCGGCTCCCCGCATCGCGACGGCGCCGATCAGAAACAATACGAGATGCCAGGGATTGGGCCAGCCATGACCGGCCGCGATCGCGGCCAGCGCCGCAGACCACCAGCACGGCCAGAGCAGGAGCCACCAGCCGATCGGGCGTTCATAGCGGGCAAGGCGCGCATAGGGACGCAGCGCGGCAGGCAGGCGCGTATCCACCCAATGCAGCTTCACCGCATCCGCAACAGGTCCCGTATCCTTGGTCGTAAACCACATATCCTGTCTATCCGAGTTCCGTTCGCATCATGGTATTTTTGCCCCCAATCGAACATCATTGGCATTTTTGCCGATGCCGGGGGTGAATTCTTCCGTGCAAGAGGCCATAGTGCCCCCGTCGTGGCCAACAGATGGAGCACGTTGTGAAATTTTCCGCAATTCATACGTTCAATTTCATTCTTGCAATAGTCGTTGGACTGGCGGTCGTTCCGGCGGCGTCATTTGCCCAGAAACCCCCTCCACCCCCGCCGGGCGGCGGAAAAGCGCCCCCTCCTCCGCGCGGCAGCGGCGGCGGCGGGCGGGATCTGAACGAGCGCAGCATCAACTCGCCGGGCGCCCACAAGGTGCTGGGCGAGGTCTGGGTCGACAACTGGTTCAAGCTCTATATCAACGGCGCGCCGCTTCTGGAAGACAGCGTTTCGATCCGAACGGAACGGTCCTTCAATGCCGAGCGGTTCGAGTTCAATGCCGATTATCCGATGACGATCGCATTCGAATTCCGCGACTTCATGGAAAACAATACCGGCCTTGAATATATCGGCACCCGCCGCCAGCAGATGGGCGACGGCGGCGCGATCGCGCAGTTCAAGGATGCCGCGTCGGGCAAGCTCCTGGCCGCGACGGGGTCCGGCTGGCGCTGTCTCACCGTTCAGTCCGCGCCCGCCGATCCGTCCTGTGCACGTGAGAGGAACCCGGATGTCTCCAAGCCGAATTGCGCCGAAACCGTCACTTCCGTGCCGGGCAACTGGACGGCTCCGGGGTTCGACGACAGTTCCTGGCCGAAGGCTACAGTCCACAGCGCCCGGGAGGTCGGTCCGAAGGACGGTTACGACCGCATCAGATGGGACCGGTCCGCAAAACTGATCTGGGGACCCGACCTCAAGAAGGACAACATTCTCTACTGCCGCGTGACCGTCGGCGGCTGAGCCTGGATCGGCGGACATCCAGCCCGCGACGCTCGGGTGCCCGCCGACCGGCTTTCATGCACTCCTTCCCCTGCCTTCATTTGCAGCCATGATGCGCCCGTGATAGACCCCGCGGCATCGTCGCTGACCCGCTGGATTCGGCGGGAGCGCGGCGGCACGTCAACTGCTTTTCGAGACTGGACATTCATGAACCTTCTCCTCATCGGATCCGGTGGCCGGGAACACGCCCTGGCCTGGGCGCTGGCGAAATCTCCCAAACTGACCAGGCTTTATGCCGCGCCGGGCAATGCCGGGATCGCGAAGGTGGCAGAGCTCTGCGATCTCGATGTGTCCGACCATCGGGCAGTGATCGATTTCTGCCGCGCCAAGGAGATCGATCTGGTTGTCGTCGGGCCCGAGGCACCGCTGGTCGCCGGGCTGGTGGACGATCTCGAAGCGGCGGGCATCAAGGCCTTCGGACCAGGCAAGGCGGCAGCACAACTCGAAGGTTCCAAGGCCTTCACGAAAGGTGTCTGTGACGAGGCCGGCATTCCGACCGCCGGTTACGGGCGTTTCGACAATCTTCAAGCCGCCCTTGCCTATGTCCGGGAAAAAGGCGCCCCTATCGTCGTCAAGGCGGACGGGCTGGCCGCAGGAAAGGGTGTCGTGGTCGCGATGACCTTGCCCGAGGCCGAAGCCGCTGTGGCAGCCTGTTTCGAGGGAAGCTTCGGCGCCGCGGGCGCGGAAGTCGTCATCGAGGAATTTCTGGAAGGCGAGGAAGCCAGCTTCTTCGTGCTCTCGGACGGCACGCACGCCCTGCCGCTCGCGACCGCCCAGGATCACAAGCGCGCCTATGACGGCGACGAGGGCCCCAATACCGGCGGCATGGGCGCCTATTCCCCCGCCCCCGTTTTGACCGATGCGCTGATTGCGGACGTCATGAAACGGATCATCGAACCGACGATCGCAACGCTCGCGAAGCGCGGCACTCCGTTCAAGGGCGTGCTGTTTGCCGGACTGATGATCACCGCGGACGGTCCGAAGCTGATCGAATACAACACCCGCTTCGGCGACCCGGAATGCCAGGTGCTGATGATGCGCCTGAAGAGCGACCTCCTCGATCTGATCCTGGCCAGCGTCGAGGGCACCCTTGGAACGGCCTCGGCCGACTGGCGCGACGACGTGGCGCTGACCGTCGTCATGGCGGCCAAGGGCTACCCCGGAAGCTACGAAAAGGGTACGGAAATCCGCGGGCTTGCCCCTCTGACGGAAGCCGGCCTCCAGGTCTTCCACGCCGGCACCAAACTGGACGGTGGACGCGTCCTCGCCAATGGCGGCCGGGTCCTGAATGTCACCGCACTCGGCGCGAGCGTGAGCGACGCGCAAAAGAGGGCATATGCGGCGATCGAAAAGATCGACTGGCCGGAGGGATTTTGCCGGACCGATATCGGCTGGCGGGCGATTGCGCGCGAGACCGGACGTTAACCCCCTGGGGACGCCAGCTAACTGCTTTAATCCAAATGCGAAAGCGTCTAGTCTTTTCCTGACTGCTTGGTGGGAGACAGGCTTGAAAAACAGTTTGCCGGACATGTTTCCGGGCTTCGAGAGCATCACGGTGGAAGCCGCTGAAACCAGTCTGTTCTGCCGGATCGGCGGCTTCGGACCACCGCTTCTGCTTTTGCACGGCTATCCGCAATCCCATATCATCTGGCACAGGATCGCGCCGTGGCTGGTGGACCATTTCACCCTGGTTCTGGCGGACTTGCCAGGATACGGCAGATCTTCCATCCCGCCGCTCAGCGCCGGTCACGAAGCCTATTCCAAGCGGACGATGGCAGCGGCCTTCGTCGAAATGATGCGGGTGCTGGGCCACGAGCGGTTCTTCCTCGCGGGCCACGACCGCGGCGGCCGGGTGGCCTACCGCATGGCCCTTGACAATCCGGAAGCGGTCGAGCGGGTTGCGGTGCTCGATATTCTGCCGACCTCCGACTACTGGGACAGGATGGACAGGCGCTTCGGGCTGAAGATCTATCACTGGATGTTTCTGGCGCAGCCCGCGCCGTTTCCGGAAAAGCTGATCGCGGCGGCTCCCATCCGGTTTCTTGAACACACGCTGGCGAGCTGGACCGGCGACAAGACACTGCAGAGCTTTTCACCGGACGCTCTTGCCCACAACCGCGACTGGTTCTGCGATCCGGACCGGATCTCCGCCACCTGCGAGGACTATCGGGCCGGCGCAACGATCGACTACGATCACGACAGCGCGGATCTGGAGGCGGGCAACAAGATCCGCAAGCCCCTGCTTGCCCTTTGGGGCGACAAGGGCATCGCCACCAGTGTGGAGGATCCCCTGGCTGTGTGGCGGACATGGTGCCTCCAGGCCCAGGGCGACATTCTGCCCTGCGGTCACTTTCTTCCCGAAGAGGCGCCTCAACAGACCTGCGAGGCGCTGCTGAATTTCTTCACCGCCTGACCGGACCCTGCTCCAAGAATTTATTTCCTTATGCGCATTCAAAACTTCATTAATTTGGAAAACTACGAATAATCTGCTGTATTTCACCAGTCTTGCGAGAACTTCTCTTAACATCCCTTAAGAAATCCATTCAATGCAATTTAACCATTTATCACTATTGAGAAAATTGGCATTGACTGTTTGCAGCAATTTACCGCCCTCCGGCGGACACTAATCACAGCGCGGGCAATCGTGCCGGATTGAGCGCAGCCAGAGGCTGCTCCGGGGCATGGATACGACGCGTGGGCAAGCGAAGTTCAGAGGATAATCGGGAGGATCGAGGAGGTGGGTTCCGCCTTCGGGATCTGAACACGCGCCTCGACCGGATCCTCGACCGGTTGTGGAGCGCCGACAACATCCAGTTCGAAAAACCGCTCAGGACCATCATCGTTGCGATCATCGCCCTCACAGTCTCGGTTCTGACCGTTCAGAATATCGTTTCGACCTACCAGGGCATGACCAGGCCGCAGGAACTCCTCGTCCTGACGGTCAAAAGACTTCTGATGCAGGAAAGGGCGCTCGGAGCCGAGACGCTCGATCAGGCGATCAACCTCATCGGCGCGAATGCGGCGCTGCAGACCGCCATCCGCCAGGAACCCCCGACCGCCATCGGGCAGATCTCGGACAGCGTGTTCAGCGAACGTGCCGGCGGGCTGGATATTACCGAGTTCGCGATCTACGGCGCGGACCGGAAGCTCATCTATCGCACGACGAAGCCGGGTTTTCCCCCCACAGAGGGCGCTGACACCCTATCCGGCCCGGAGGCGGCTCTGCCCAATCAGGCCGCCGGCCTGGAATTCGGCCCGGATGCCCAGGTTGTCGTCAGCGTTCTGCGCCCCTGGTTCGCCGACGGCCGGCTGCTTGGCTATCTCAAACTCTCGATCGACATCGAACACGAACTGGCGCTCGCAAGTTCCGCCGTCAATGCCCAGATCGTCAAGGTTCGCAAGACACGGAGTGCCGGGGATGCCGCACAAGGCGTCCGTTACGCCACGCTGGGCGGCCTGACACCCGGCGGCATCGATCTGGCAGGCATCACCGGTACGGACAGGTTCGACAGTCTGAACAAGTTCTATCTGCACGATCGCAGGATCTACATGGTCCGAGACCTGTCCCTGCCGGTGGCCGGAGACGCTTCTCCGATCAGGCTGGCGCTCGTCAAGGATGTCACCGGCAATGTCTGGGCCTTCGCGGAACGGACGCTTTTCTCGCTCATCGCGGGCATCAGCCTGGCGCTTCTGTCGTGGGTGGTGATCCACAGGCTTTTGTCCCGAGTACAATCCTCCGTCCAGACGACGACGTCGAGCCTGAAAGCGGAAGTTCTTGAAAACACGCGGAAACTGGAGCACAGCGCGTTTCAGCTGACGGAAGCGCAACGGCTCGCCAATGTGGGCAGCTGGGAACGGGACCTCGCGACCAACCGGATCCTCGGCTCCGAAGAGTTCTGCCGCATCATGAACATCTCCGCGGATTTGCCGCCAGCGGAAATCCAGAAGGCGATCTTCTCCAGAATCCCGGAACACGAAATGAAAGCGACGCAGGCGGAGGTCGAAAAGGCGATCCAGGACTGCGGCGAATTCGATTTCGAACACAGCCTGGTCCGGGAGGACGGCTCGATCCAGTACCTGCATGTGCGCGGATACGTTCTGGCCGGTCCGGACGGCAAGGCGGCCAAGGTTATCGGAACCGTTCACGACATCACCGACCACCGCATGGCGGACAAGCGGAACGATCTGCTGGCCAATATTCTGGAATCGTCGCTGAACGAGATCTTCATTCTCAACCCGCAGACCTTCCGCATTGAATATGCAAACACTTGCGCCCTCAACAATCTCGGGTACAGCCTCGAGGAACTTAAGTCGCAGCAGATCTGGGACATAAATCCCGTCTATGACCCGGAAACGGTCCGCCGGCATGTCGCGCCTCTGCTGAAGGGCGCCCGGGAAAGCCTGTCGGTGGAAAGCCTGCACAAACGCAAGGACGGTACCGAATACCCCGTCGACCTGCAGGTCCAGATGATGAAGGACGACGACCGGGAGCTGTTCATCGCCATTGCCAACGACGTGTCGGAGCGCGTGCAGAGGGAAAACGAGACCCGCGAGGCGAAGGTACGCGCCGAGCGTCTCGCCTATTTCGACCCGCTGACCAAGCTGTCGAACCGCGCCGGATGCCAGAGAGACGCGAAGGCGAGATTTTTGAAAGCCGACAAGCCCGCGTTCCTGATCCATGTCGATATGGACAATTTCAAGCGCGTCAACGACACGCTCGGCCATCTTGCAGGCGACCATTGCCTGGAAGAAACCGGCCGCCGGCTGCGGGATGTCTGCCGGGGACTGGGCACGGCCTACCGCTGGGGCGGGGACGAATTCGTGATTCTCGCCAGGGGCGGCAGTTCGGATCCGAACGAACTGTGCGAACGCGCGCGCCGCCTGATGCGCGTCCCGATGGAATTCAACGGCACCCGCTTCTGGCCGACGGTCAGCATGGGCATCGCCCTTTGTCCGGACGATGCGGAGGATTTCGATACGCTGCTGGTACATGCGGACCTTGCGCTCTACCAGTCCAAGGAAAACGGCAAGGACCGCTACACGTTCTTCAAGGCCGACATGAAAACCGACAGCGAGACCGAGGCGAAGATCGAGCGGGAACTTCATGACGCGGTCAAGAACGATCAGTTCCTTCTGGCCTTCCAGCCGCAGGTGAACCTGAGGTCCCAGACGATCACCGGCGTCGAGGCCCTGGTCCGCTGGCAGCATCCGGAACGCGGTCTCCTTTACCCCGGCGAATTCCTGCCGGTCGTGGAAAAGACCAGCCTTGCCCCGGTCCTGGGCGAGATCGTTATCGACCGGGCCCTGGCCGCTGCCAGATGCTGGCGGGACGCAGGCCTCGAATTCGGGCGGATCGCCATCAATGTTTCCCCGTCCCACCTGGCCTCCGGCCTGCTCGTGGAGCATTTCAAGGCGGCGATGGCCAGACACGACATCGGGCCTGAATGGATCACCGCGGAGGTGCTGGAATCGGTCTTCCTGAACGACACAAGGTCCGGGCACCTTGCCGCGCTCGCGGAGCTTTACGATCTCGGCGTCCACATCGAACTCGACGATTTCGGCACCGGATACGCGTCCCTGACCCATGTGGCGGACCTGCCGATCAACGGGCTGAAGATCGACAAGTCGTTTACCAGACAGATGCTCGAGGATCCGCGCAAGGAAGCCGTCGTCAATCACCTGATCCACCTGACGCGCGCCCTGAATATCGGCGTTGTCTGCGAAGGCGTGGAAACGGAAGCGCAATATGACCGGCTGCGGATGATGGGCGATTTCTCCATCCAGGGCTTCCTCATCGCCAAACCGATGATGTTCGACCGCATGACGAACTGGATGAACGACGCCGCGGACGATCTCTACTTCGTCGTTTGACCGGTTTCTCCGGCCCCTGCCTTCTTCATGATGCAACAACGGCATGCAATTCTGGCCGGAATGCCATCCACCCGTTTTGAATTCCCTGCAACAGCCCCCATCTGCTTGCCTGACACAATGATGACTGGAAGCCGGAAACATGTCTGTTCCTTCTCCCTTGCCCCGGATCGGCCTCGCCCTCGGCGGCGGCGGCGCCAGGGGGCTGGCCCATATCCCCGTGCTTGAAGCCCTCGACGACCTCGGAATGAAGCCCGCCCAGATCGCCGGAACCTCCATCGGCGCCATCATGGGCGCGGCCTATGCGGGCGGCCTCAGCGGCGAACAGATACGGCAGATCACGCTGGAGATCTTCGCGGACCGCAACAGCGTGCTGTCCCGGCTCTGGCAGCTCCGGCCGAAGCGGTTTACCGATCTGTTCCGTCCCGGTCCCGTCCAGTTCGATCCCGAGCGCGTGCTGGAGGTCTTCATCGCCGACTATCTGCCCGAGCGGTTCGAGGATCTGAAAATTCCCCTGCGTCTGCTCGCCACCGATTTCTACGGCTGCCAGGAGGTCGATTTCGAATCGGGACCGCTGCTTCCCGCCCTTGCGGCGTCCATAGCGATTCCCGCCGTTTTCAGGCCGGTCAGGCTCAACGGTCGTTTTCTGATCGACGGCGGCGTGGTTAATCCACTGCCATTTGACGGGCTGCGCGGGAGCTGTGACATCGTCATTGCTGTCGATGTGGTGGGGGCCCCGGTTCCGCGCAGCGACAAGGGCGACATCAGCATGCTGGACTCCCTGTTCGGCTCCTCGCAGATCCTGATGCAGACGATCACGAACCAAAAACTCAAGACAGATCAGCCGGATATCCTGATCCGGCCGCCGCATGACACGATCCGGGTTCTCGATTTCATGAAAGCGGAGCGCATTCTGGGTACGGCAGAGTCCTTAAGGAATACTACGAAGGAACAAATAACAGGACTGCTAAAAGAACTCACTCCGGTTACTTAGCGGACGCATACGTATAATTCTCCAGATAAATCCTTTTTATTGGACGCAGCGGCGCTTTTAACAAAGCTTTAAGACAAACCCAAAATACTTTTCCTGTTCTATTAGGAGAAGGGCAATGCGGCCAGCGGGATCGACAGACCTGGAAAACTGTCCGGTATCGGACGATGTGCTGAAGCGGTTATTGGACGCCACTTTGAATGCTGTTGCCGACGTGGGCAACCAACTTCCGGAAAGCCAGCGCGCGGCATTGGCCGTCTATTGTTACCGGCGCGCGCATTTCCGCAAACTGGGCCTGTCGCTTGCAGCGCTTTGCAGCCGGCAATCCCTGATTATGGAAGCCGGGCATGCCGGTGAACTGATCCATCTGCAGGCCGTCAGTGCCGGCTCCGCGGCGAGCGGCCGGCCCGGCAGCCTGCCAAGAGGCGGCAAGGCGCCGGTCAGCCTGCACGTCGTTTAAGGAATCCAACCAGGGGCAGGGTCCTTCCTCCCACCCGCCCCCACCTCCGGCAACCGCCTTCGCAGCCCTGCTGCGCCAGTCGGTTGCCTTTTTCTTTGAGCGCAGGCCGGGCGGCCGCAGCTGGGTCGACTGCCTGAATCTTGTGCCGAGGTAACATCAAAGTTGCTTGCCCTCCTAGACAGGCCCTCTACACTTAGGGGAACGTTCTGAACTTGGGATGGTGGTCCATGGCTTCAGCCGTTTCGTTTTGCATCGGGCTCTTCCAGCGCCTTCCGCATGTTGCGCGGCAGGCGGCGTCTCTCTTGGCCATCACCCTCGGCCTGGCCCTGCCGCAACCGGCCTTCGCCGTCTGCCAGCTTGTCGCAGACGCGCCCTACAGGAGCCCCGCGACGGGCGAGGCCCGCGTCTGGCAGGCCGCCCTCAAGACCGGCGAGGTGCAGATCCGCTATATCGGCCATTCGACCTTCGAACTGGAAACGCCGCAGGGCGTACGCATCGCGACGGACTATAACGACAGCTACCGGCCGTTCCTGCCGCCGACGGTCGCAACCATGAACGGCGCCCACAGCACGCATTATTCGCTCAATCCCGACCCGAGCATCGAACACCTGCTTTACGGCTGGAACCCGGAGGGCGGGCCGATGGATCACGACCTGACGGTTCAGGACGTGCGCATCCGCAACATCCAGACCAACATCCGCGGCTGGGACGGGGAAACACGCCGCCTGGGCAATTCCATCTTCATCTTCGAGGTCGCGGATCTGTGCCTCGCCCATCTGGGCCACCTGCACCACAGGCTGACCCAGGAGGATCTCACAAGACTCGGGCAGATCGACGTCGTCTTCGCGGCGATCGACAATTCGTCGACACTCCGGCTGGAAAGCATGATGAACGTCCTGGAGAATATCGGCCCGGCGATGGTGATTCCGATGCATTTTCATTTCCACGGCGCCCTGCAGGCCTTCGTGAGCCGGGCAACGGAAGAAGGCTACAAGATCGTCCGGGCGGAGCAGCCGAAACTGATCGTCACCCGGTCGAGCCTGCCTCTCCAGAAAACCGTCTATGTCATGATGCCGGGCGGCGGCTGAGGGCCGTTTCTCCGCAAACGAACAATCTGTTTTGAGCATCCCTACCAACACATTTCCCTCATCCTGAGGAGGACCGACAGGTCCGTCTCGAAGGATGGGCGGCATACTCCCGAGCAAGCTGCCCATCCTTCGAGACAGCGCTTACGCGCTTCCTCAGGATGAGGTCGTTTGCGTGATGTTTCAGCGGTTGGTTTTTGGGAGAGACCCTCAGGTCCCGAAGCGCAGAAAGACTACCTGGCTGTCTCCGGCCTGGCGCCGGTCGCGTTCGGTGAAGCCGTCCGGAACCTCGATGTCGGCGGAAGCGCGTTCCTCCAGCACACAGACGGCGCCCGGCTTCAGCCAGCCGCCCGCCGCCGCAGAGGCAAGCGCCTTTTCGCCGAGGCCCTTGTCATAGGGCGGATCGGCAAACACGAGATCGAACGGCTCGATGGTGCCGGCACCGCCGAGGCGCGTGGCGTCGCGCCGGAAGATCTTCGCCACGCCGTTCAGGCCAAGCGATTCCATGTTGCGGCGGATGATCCCGCGTGCTTCCGCGCCCTCCTCGATGAACGTGCAATGGCGCGCACCCCGGCTGAGCGCTTCGAAGCCAAGGGCTCCGGTTCCGGCAAAGAGATCGAGAACCCGGAGACCCTCAAGGTCCACATCGAGGCCATGGGCCAGGATGTTGAACACCGTCTCGCGCAGCCGGTCGCTGGTCGGCCGGGTCGCCTGGGATTTCGGGGCGGCCAGTGCCGCGCCCTTGAAGCGCCCGGCGACTATTCTCACGAGCGGTCTCCGCCCCTGGGACCCTTGCCGCCTCTGGGCGGACCGCTGCGGGGCCCCTTGTCACGCCCGGTCCGGTTTTCCTGCTGCTTGTCCTCGACGAGCCCATCCTCGCCCCAGATCTTGCGCGGCGGCGGGCTGAAGCGCTCCTCGCCGTAATCCTTGCGGGCTTTGGGCTCCGACGTCATGCGGAAACGGGAGCGCGGAGAGACTTTTTCCTGGCGCGGGCCGGTATTCTTGCGTTTGCCCGATTTTTCGTCCTTGTCCCGGCCCATGCGCTCGGATTTGGCCGTCTTGCGACGGTCGGTCTCGGCCCGGCCCTCGCGGGCGGTCAGCCATTTGCCCTGGCCGCCGTCGCCCCGTTCACCGGAGTGTCTTTCGCCGGAGTGTCTTTCACCGGAGTGTCTTTCACCGGACCGGCCGCCGCCGCGCCGTGCGCCGGCGGGCTTCTTGTCGGTTTCCTGTTTGGGCGCATGAAAAATCGGGGCGTCGAAATCGGCGCCCGCCTCTTCCGCCAGAGCCTCGCCGAGCTGGTCACGCAGCACGCGGCCGCGGATCTCGCGGACATCGCCCTCGGGCAGATCCATAAGCTGGAACGGTCCGTAGGACAGGCGGATCAGCCGGTTCACCGCCAGGCCCAAATGCTCCAGCACCCGTTTGACTTCGCGGTTCTTGCCCTCGCGCAGGCCGACGGTCATCCAGGCGTTGCCGCCCTGTTCCTTGTCCAGCGTCGCCTCGATCGCGCCATAGAGGACGCCGTCGATGGCGATACCGTCCTTCAGACCGTCCAGATCAGCCTGGGTCACCTTGCCGAAAGCACGCACGCGGTAGCGGCGCAGCCAGCCCGTGGAGGGCAGTTCCAAGACGCGCGCCAGCCCGCCGTCATTGGTCAGGAGCAGCAAGCCTTCCGTATTGATGTCGAGGCGGCCGACGGTCAGGACGCGCGGAAGCTCCTTCGGCAGCCTGTCGAACACGGTGGGCCGGCCTTCCGGGTCCTTGTTGGTGGTCACCAGGCCGCGCGGCTTGTGATAGAGCCAGAGCCGCGTGCGCTCGCGCATCGGCAGCGGGTTTCCGTCGACCAGCACCTTGTCGTCCGGCGTCACGGTCACGGCCGGCGTCGTCAGCACCTTGCCGTTGAGTTCGACCCGGCCGTTTTCGATCCAGGTCTCCGCCTCGCGGCGCGAACACAGGCCGGCGCGCGCCATGACCTTGGCAATCCGATCGCCGCGGTCGGCGGTATCCTCGGAAACGGGCGCGGGCTTCGGGCCAGCCTTCTTTGCACCCTGGGGTGCGGACCGGCGTTTTTCCGGTGCGCGTTTGTCGCGTCCCTGGCCTTTTGCCGGGCCCGGGCGCTTGGGAGGTGATTTTCTTGTCGTCATGGGCGCGTCATAGCAGAGCTTGGGCGTTTCTGGAATCGCTTGTTTTCACCAATCACCGCAGGGGCGGTCCTTGCGGCACGCATAGCTTGCCAGATGAAGCGGGCCGATTTATCCGACTGGGGCTGACGGCGGGTGCAAATCCAACTAAACAATTCCGCACGACCCTTTTTGACGCCGTTCGAAACGAGACCCGATGACAGTCCCTGAAACCGCCGATATTCAAAGGTCCTTCATGGATCTCGCCCTGGAGGAGGCGGAGCAGGCCGGGGCAAGGCGCGAGGTGCCGGTCGGCGCGGTTCTGGTGTACGACGGGAAGGTGCTCGCCCGCAACGGTAACCGGACTCTGGAGCTGAACGATCCGACCGCCCATGCGGAAATCCTCGTGATCCGGGCCGCCTGCGCCGAACTCGGATCGCAGCGGCTGCCGGATTGCGACCTCTATGTCACCCTGGAGCCCTGCCCGATGTGCGCGGGTGCGATCTCCTTCGCACGCATCCGCCGTCTTTACTACGGCGCGGGAGACGAAAAGGGCGGCGCGGTCGATCACGGCACAAGGTTCTTCCACCAGCCGACCTGCCACCATGTGCCGGAAGTCTATTCCGGATTTGGCGAAAGCCACGCCGCAACGCTGCTGAAAAACTTTTTCCAGACAAAACGTTAGAGCCTTTTGCGGCTAAATACCGGCACCTCCGCCCCTGCCAAATTGTCGCGTGGCTGAAACGCAACATCGCAATCCAAACGTGCCGCCGAAGGCCGTTTGTGATCGCCGCGGTATCCAAACCGTCATCCTCGGTGACCATATTCCGGGCGGGGGTAAGTTCGCATTCTTATCGGAGTATCAAATGACACGCATTGCTGTTCTCGGGGCGATCGCCGGTTTCGTTGCGGCGGCCAATCCGGCGCAGGCCGCCGACCTGCCGGTGGCTCCTGAACCTGTCGACTACGTCCGCATCTGCGATGCTTACGGGGCGCGTTTCTATTACATTCCCGGCACCGAGACCTGCCTGCGCGTGGGCGGCCGCGTGCGGTTCGACACAAGGTTCCGGAACTTCGGTGAAGCCGAAAACGCCTGGGGCGACCGGGACAGCGACGGCCTGCAGTTGCGCTCGCGCGGCTATCTCTATCTCGACGCCCGTACGGCGACCGAATACGGAACCCTGCGCGCCTATGTAGAGATGTACGGCACCGCGACCAATTCCGACAACTCGTCGTTCACGTTGGACAAGGCCTATATTCAATGGGGCGGCCTGCTGGCCGGGCGCAACGGGTCGAACTTCGACTTCTTCACCGGCTATGCGTTCGACGCCCAGATCGAAAGCTACAGCGACCAGAAGATCAATCAGGCCGCTTACACCTTCGCCTTCGGCAACGGCTTCAACGCGACGGTCGCCGTTGAGGACAGCTCCAGCCGGGATACCGACATCGGATTGAACGGCGGCTCGCAGGGCTATGGCGGCACCCGCATGCCGGATTTCGTCGGCGCTCTCGGCGTCAAGCAGGGCTGGGGCGAAGCCCAGATCATGGGTGCTCTGCATCAGGTCTATCCGAACGCGACCTATAACGGCATCACCGGCGGCTCCGAGGACGAGCTCGGCTGGGCGGTCGGCGCCGGCGTCGAGTTCAAGTTCAACGGTCTGGCCCGCGGCGGAAGCGTCGCCCTTCAGGGGGTCTACACGGACGGAGCGAGCGGCTACGGCTCGACCGGCTGGAACAGCCTGATCACCGACGCGGCCTTTACCAGCACCGGAACCGACACCACCAAGACCTGGAACATTTTCGGCGGCGTCAACCTTGGTCTGACCGACACCATCGAGGTCAATGTCGAAGGCGGCTACCACAATGTCGAAGGCGGCACCAGCGCCTATGACTTCACCCAGTGGGACGCGACCGCCAACGTGGTCTGGGAACCGGTTTCCGGCTTCATCATGGGTCCGGAACTGCAGTACCGCGACCTGGACTTCAGCCGGGCTTCCGGCCTCGACGACACCTACGAGCTCTACGGCACGTTCCGCCTGCAGCGGACGTTCTAAAGCTTCGCAGGTACCAGTACAGGAAGCCCCGGACCGGCGGTCCGGGGCTCGGTTAGCTGACAAGAACCCCCAAGCCTCATCAACTCAGGTCTTTTATTAGGGCTGGAATGACGCATCACCGCGCCGCCGTCCCGGACTTGATCCGGGGCCTTCATGGCAGGTCCCGGATCAAGTCCGGGACGGCATAGAGCGCGTGGCTCGACATCGTTCCTACCACCCGCGTCATTCCGGACGCAGCGCAGATCCGGGATCGGGGAGCCGCGGGCTGTCAATCAAAAAAGGATTGGCAAGGGCAACGGCTTATGGCTCTCCGATCCCGGCTCGCGCTTCGCTTGGCCGGGATGACGATAGCCGGGGTGATGCCTCGGCGAACAGTCAGCTTTTCCAGACAGGCGGATCGTTTTTTCGTTGAGCCGAGCCTCAAGACAGCCGCTACCGCGTCTGATCCCACATTTCCAGAGCCTCCGGCCACAGGCCGTTGTCCCAGAGGTCGCCATGATCCGCGCCTTCGACGATCATGAGGCGTTTCGGATCGTTCGCCCGTTCAAACAGCCGCTTGCCGTGCTCTACGGGGATGATCCGGTCTTCCGTGCCGTGAACGACCAGGACCGGCATGGTGACGTCGCCGATACGGTCGCGCGTCGGCATCGGGTCCTTCATCAGGAGATCGACGGGCAACCAGGGATATTGCTCGCGAGCCATGTCCGAAAGAGCTGTATAGGGGGCTTCCAGGACCAGAAGACCGGCTTCGGGACGGTTCACCGCCACCGCGGTCGCGACGCCGGTTCCCAGGCTTTCGCCGTGAAGGATGACCGGCGTTCCGGTTGCCGCCAGCCGGTCGAAATGTTCCAGACCGTCCGAAATGAGGACATCCTCCGACGGGCTTCCCTCGCTGCCCGCATAGCCGCGATAGCTTGGGGCGTAGAGCCCGAAACCGCTGTCGAGGATCTGTTTGAACCGCTTCCACCGCGCGGAGACATTGCTGGAATTGCCATGGAAATAAAGGACCGTGGGCGCGCCCGCCGCCGCCGGTTCTGCGCGCCAGACGGCGACCTTCGTGCCATCCGCCATCGCCATCGTTTCGACGGTGACGTTCTCGAGGCCCTTTTCGGCCGGATCGGCGAGTTCGCCCGTCGGCACGAAGACAAAGCTGCGCTGGTTCAGATACATATAGCCGGCCGCCATTCCATAGGCGATGGCGAAGGCAACCGCGAAACCAACGAGAACCCGCGCGGCTTTTCGCCCGGCCCCTTTTGGCCGGCCGGATGGCGTCTCTGACTGAGTGGACCGGGTTTCCGCCATGGCGTTCTCCTGACTGATACTCCGCAGGTTTACGGAAAAGTTCCGGCCACCGATCAGTCCGGCGGGTTATTTCCGTCCGAACAGCTTTTCGATGTCCGTGAGCTTGAGCTCCACCCAGGTCGGCCGGCCGTGGTTGCACTGGCCCGAAAGAGGCGTCGCCTCCATGTCGCGCAGAAGCGCGTCCATTTCTTCCGGACGCATGCGCCGTCCGGCCCGGACAGAGCCGTGGCAGGCCATGGTGGCGGCAACGTGGTCGAGCGTTTCCTTCAGGCTGTCGGCGGTCTCCCATTCGGCGAGCTCGTCTGCCAGGTTCCTCACCATGCCCTGAATGTCCATGTCGCCGAGGATCGCCGGCGTTTCCCGGACCGCGATCGCGCCCGGGCCGAAGGCTTCCAGCGAAAGACCGACCTTTTCCAGGTCCTCCGCCCGCTCCGCGAGACGCGCGGCATCTTCCTCCGGCAGTTCGACGACCTCCGGGATCAGCAGGATCTGCCGGGCGACCTCCTTCTTCGCCAGCGCCTCCTTCAACCGTTCGTAGACGAGCCGCTCATGAGCCGCGTGCTGGTCGACGATGACGACGCCGTCCTCCGTCTGGGCGATGATATAGGTACCGTGGACCTGCGCCCGGGCGGCGCCAAGCGGTAAATGGGTCTTCCCGGTTTCGACCGGCACCTCGTGGGCGCGGGCATCCGCCGACGGGGCGGCAAAATCCGCAAAGCCGTCCTGCGCGTCGAAGGCCGCCTGGGGCTGTTCGGCAAAGCCGGCGGCCGGCGCGCCTGCCGTTTCCAGCGGCCGGAAGGCCTCCGGGTCCCAGCGCGGAGCCGCGGCGGTCTGACGGTAACCGGCGCCTCCTCCGTATCCGCCACCATTCCCGGCAGCTCCGGAAGGCGGTGCCTGATAGGGCGCCGGTTGCGAGCGGATCGCATTCAGGGCGACGGCGGCATTGGATGTCGACGACCGGTGCCCGGACTGGACAAGCGCGTGTTTGATGGAGCCGACGAGCAGTCCGCGCACAAGCTGGCTGTCGCGGAAGCGCACGTCGGCCTTTGCCGGATGCACGTTCACATCCACCTGGGCGGGATCGAGATCGAGGAACAGGACGACAACGGGATGCCGGTCGCGGGCGAGCACGTCGGCATAGGCGCCGCGCAGGCCGGAGAGCAGCAGCTTGTCCTTCACCGGGCGGCCGTTGACGAAAAAGAACTGGTTCTGGGCGTTGCCGCGGTGGTGGGTCGGCAATCCGGCAAAGCCAGTCAGCCGGACGCCCTCGCGCTCGGCGTCGATTTCCATGGCGTTATCGACGAAGTCCTGACCCAGGATCTGCGCGATGCGCGCCAAATGAGGCTCGCTGCCCCGGGCCGCCGGCCAGGTCTGTGCCTGGCGGTCGGCCCCGGACAGCGAAAAGCCGATTTCGGGATAGGCAAGCGCGATGCGCTTGACGATTTCCGTGATCGCCGAGGCTTCCGCCCGGTCGGATTTGAGAAACTTCAGCCGCGCCGGGGTCGAGAAGAACAGGTCCCGGACCTCGACCTGGGTGCCCTTGGTGCGGGCGGCGGGAACGAGCGGCTGCTCCTTGCCACCTTCCACGGCAATCGCCCAGGCATGGTCTTCTTCCTCATGCCGGGTCTGGATGGCAAGCCGGGCCACCGATCCGATGGACGGCAGGGCTTCGCCGCGGAAGCCGAGCGTGCGGATATCGAACAGGTCGTCGTCGGAAATCTTCGAGGTGCAATGGCGGCGGATCGCCAGTTTCAGGTCGTCCTGGCGCATACCCTCGCCATCGTCGGCAACGCGCATCAGCGTCTTGCCGCCGGCCGCGGTGACGATTTCGATATTCGCCGCGCCGGCGTCAACAGCGTTCTCGACCAGTTCCTTGATCACGCTGGCGGGACGTTCGATCACCTCGCCGGCCGCGATCTGGTTGATCACCCGTTCGCCAAGTTGCCTGACCTGCATGAAACTCCCTCTACTCGGTTTCGCACCGCGACATGTTCCTATATGGTCCGCGCCGAGTTCGCTTCGATTCCTTTTTCAGCTTATCAGACCTATCGCAATCCGGGTGACCCGCCATGACCGTTTCTGCACCGCTTCTTGTCGAGGGGCTCCGTGACCTCGCCTCTTCCTACAAGGGAATCTTATGTGATGTCTGGGGCGTTCTGCACAATGGGGTGGCGGCATTCGAAGGCGCCCACAAGGCGCTCAGGACCTACCGGGAAGAAACCGGCGGCAAGGTCGTCCTGATCACCAACGCGCCGCGTCCGGCGCCACAGGTCGGCGAGATGCTGGCCAACCTGGGCGTTCCGGAAGGCAGCTACGACAGCATCATCACTTCCGGCGACGTGACCCGCGAGGTTCTGGTCGCCCAGGGCGACAAGACCCTGCTGCATATCGGCCCGAACCGGGACCAACCGCTTTACTGGGATCTCGACGCGACCTTCACCTCAAACGACGACGAAGCCGAAGCGATCAGCTGCACCGGCCTGGTCGACGACGAAACCGAAACGCCGGACGATTACCGGGACCGCCTGCAGAAACTCGCCGACCGCAAACTGCCGATGATCTGCGCCAACCCGGACATCGTCGTCGAACGCGGCGACCGGCTGATCTGGTGCGCAGGCGCCCTGGCGCGGCTCTACGAGGATCTGGGCGGCGACGTCACGATCCTCGGCAAACCGCACGCCCCGATCTATCATGCAGCCCTGAAGCGCTTCGAGGACCTGGGCGGCGAGAAGATTTCCAAGGAAAACGTGCTGGCGATCGGCGACGGCTTGCCGACAGATATCCGCGGCGCAGTGTCCCAGGATATCGACGTCCTGTTCATTACGGCCGGGATCCACGCCTCGGACTTCGGCCCGAGCGATCAACCGGAAGAGCACCTGATCCGCAAGCGCCTGATCGAAGAAGGCCTGCGCGCCCGCGCCGCCCTGCCGCGTCTGTGGTGGTGATTTCAGGCGTCGGGCTTCATCCGGAAAATCTTTCCAGCATCGAGTAAACCCCGATCGGCACCTGGACCGGCCGCGCCATGAGGCGCCCCCGAAGAGCGCCTGTTTGTCATCTGGACCGAAACAACTGTCGTAACAGCGGATTATGCTCCCGGCCGGTGACGTCGGTCACAGGTCACTTTGTCCCGCCTTCCCAAATTGAGGACCGGGCCTGAGTTCACTATATGGAGATGGCTGAGCGAACCGTTGCACCGGCGGTCCGGCGCCAGGCCATTTTATATCACGTTGGGGAGATTGCCCTTGTCGCTGCTGCGCAAAGCCTTGATCGTTCCGCCGATAGCCGTCGGCGCCGCCCTCCTGTTCTACGTCGCAAGCGGGCGCGAAGCTCCAAGGCGCGTCGCGGTTGAAGAAACGGCGACGGTGGTCCGGGTCGTCACCACGGAGCCCCGGTCCTTCATTCCGCGAGTGATCGGTTACGGCACGGTGGAGCCGTCACGCACGCTCGATGCGATTGCCCAGGTTTCAGGCCGGGTTACCTATATCAACCCGAGCTTCAAGCGCGGCGACTTCATAGCCGAAGGCGACACCCTCATCACGCTGTCTCCCGAGGACTACGAACTGGAGATCGCCGAGGCCCAGAGCGACATCGCCAGCGCGGAAGTGGATCTTGAAGAGCTGGCGGTCACGCTGGAGACGCAGAAAAAGTCCCTGGAAATCTCCAAGGCCGTGCTCGATCTGGAAGAGCGCGAACTGGAGCGGCTCAAGACCCTTCTGGACCGGAAGGTGATTTCGGATCAGCAGGTCGAGGATCAGGAGGCGACGGTCCTGAAGCAGAAAACGGACCTTCAGAACCTTGAAAACGAGATCGCGCTCAATCCGGTCAAACAAAAGGCGCTGGAACAGGCGAAACGCAAGAACGAGGTCCGCCTGCAGACGGCCCAGCTCGATCTGTCCAGAACGACCATCCGGGCCCCGTTCGATGCCCGGGTCGCCAAGGTCAATGTCGAGATCGACCAGTTCGTCGCCTCCGGAACCTCCATCGGCGAACTGGATGGGGTGGACGCCGCCGACATCGATGTGCAGATCACCCCCTCCACCATGGCCGGTTTCGCCCATCTGGCCTTTCCGGGCGAGATCGATCCGGACGAAAACATGCTGCGCGCCCGCGAGCGTCTGGACAAGCTGTCGGCGCGCGTCACGGTCGGCGCCGTCGGCTCGGCCGCGAAGTGGGACGCCAGGGTCAAGCGCGTGAGCGACACGGTCGATCCGGACACCCGCTCGCTCGGTCTGATCGTTTCCGTCGACGATCCCTACCGCTCCGCCCGGCCGGGCATCAAACCGCCGCTCGTGAAGGGCATGTTCACCGAGGTCGAGCTTTCGGCGCCCGCCGTTCCCGACCAGACCGTTCTGCCGCGCAACGCCGTCTCGAACGGCAGGATCATGACCGTTTCGAAGGATAACCGCCTTGCGTTCATGGAGGTGGAGGACAGCTATCATTTCGAGGATATCGTCGTTTTGAAGACGCCCTTGCCCGCCGGCACGCAGGTGATCGTCAGCGACGTATCTCCGGTCATCGAAGGCATGCTGCTCAAGCCGGTCGAGGATGAAAAGATCGCCCAAAGCCTGACAGAGGCCACAGGCACGGCCGGGGACGCCGTCCAATGATCCGGTATTTCGCAAACCATCAGACGGCGGCCAATCTGCTGATGGGCGCTCTGATCGTTCTCGGCCTGCTCAATCTGCCCAACATCCTGATGGAGACCTTTCCGCAGATCCCGATCAAGAGGATCACGGTCAATGTCGCCTATCCCGGCGCGACGTCGGCGGATGTCGAACGGACGGTCTGCCGGCGGATCGAGGACGCCCTCGACGGCGTGGAAAATATCGACGAGCTCAAATGCATGTCCCGGGAAAACCTCGCGCTCGCGACCGTCACCATGGTCGAGGGCAAGGACATCGATCAGCTCATGCTCGATGTCGACCGGGAAATCAGCGCCATTTCGGATTTTCCCGAAGGGATCGAAGACCCGGTCGTGGAAAAATCGGGCCGCCTGAACCGGGCGACCTCGGTGGTCATCACCGGCATCGAAGACAAGCCCCAGCTCAAGAACTATGCCGAAGGGGTCAAGGAACGCATGCTGCGCTTCGGCGGCATTCCACAGGTCGAGGTCGCCGGTTTCTCCGACCGGCAGTTCCGGATCGAGGTGCGCGACGCCGCGGCCCGGGAACTGGGACTGACGCTCTCGGAAATCGCCAGCACGCTGACGCGGCAGAACATCAACGCGCCGTCCGGGGAAATCACCACCGAAGGCGGCTCGATCCTGCTGCGCTTTGCCGACGAGCGGCTCGCCGCGAACGCCTATGCCTCGGTCGTCGTCGCGTCCTCGCCGCAGGGCGGACAGGTGAAGCTCGGCGATATCGCGACAATCACCGATCTCTTCGAGGACGAAGAGGTCGAAACCCGGCTCGACGGCAAGCTCGCCGCCGTTCTCGATGTTTCCATGACCCGCGCCGACGATCTCATCAAGGTGGTCGACCGCGTCAAGGCCTTTGTCGAGGAAGAACAGGGCCGGACGGCGCCCGGCGTGAAACTGACGGTCATCAACGACGGGTCGATCGCGCTGAAGGACCGGCTCTGGATGCTCGTGACCAACAGTCTCCAGGGCCTTGCCCTCGTGGTCGCCGCCATGTGGATCTTCTTCGGCGGTCGGCAGGCCTTCTGGATCGGCATGGGCCTGCCCGTATCGTTCCTGGGCGCGCTGGCAATCATGTCCATGCTCGGCATCACCATCAACATGCTGTCGATGGTCGCGCTGCTCATCGTGGTCGGCATCATGATGGACGACGCCATCGTGATCTCGGAAAACATCGCGACCAAACGCCAACAGGGGCTTTCTCCCCTGGAAGCGGCGGTTCAGGGTACGCTTCAGGTAGCGCCCGGCGTGTTCTCGTCGTTCCTCACGACAGCGGCCGTCTTCGGCGCGCTGGCCTTTCTCAGCGGCGATCTTGGCGATCTGCTCAGCGTCATCCCGGTGGTCATGCTGCTGGTCCTGGCGATTTCCCTGATCGAAGCGTTTCTCATTCTGCCGAACCATCTGTCGCATGGCGGTGGAGCGGACAAGCAGAACCGGGTGACGCAGAAGGCGGATGCCGGCGTTTCCTGGGTGCGCGAGCACATTATCGGACCCTGCGCAACCTGGTCCGTCCGCAACCGGTATCTCACCGTCGGCATCTGCGTGATGATTTTTTTGGGTACGCTTGCGCTTCTCGCCGGCGGGCTGGTGAAATTCCAGGCCTTCCCGAATGTCGAAGGCAACCAGATCGAAGCAAGGATCGAGCTTCCGGCAAGCGCCACCCTGAAAGACACGCGCGCGGTCGTCGCGAACGTGGTTTCGGCGCTGGAACGCATGGACGAGGCGCTGTCGCCGCGCAATCCGGAAAAAGCTTCCCTGCTTGAGAACGTTCTCGTGCGGTTCAACGAAAACAGCGACGCAGGCACCAATGGCGCCCATCTCGCCACCATCAACGTGGACCTCATCGAAGGCGCCCTGCGGGATGCCGGCAACCAGGAAATCCTGACGGTCTGGAGGCAGGAAATCCCCGCCACGCTGGATGTCCGGCGGATCGTCATCACCGAATCCAGCATCGGCCCCGCCGGGCGGGCGATCGAGCTGCGCCTCGCCCACCGGGACCTCGAAGTCCTGGACCATGCCTCGGAGGAGCTGCAGGGATGGCTCAACGGCTATGAAGGCGTCTACAACATCTCCGACGACCTGAGCCTCGGCAAGCCCGAGCTGGCGCTTTCCCTGAAGGACGGGGCCGGCGCCGTCGGACTGGATGCCCAGGGGATCGCAGACCAGCTCAGGGGCGCCTATAACGGCATCACCGCGGACGAGGTGCAGGTCGGATCGGAAAGCTTCGAGATCGATGTGCGCCTGGCGGGCAGCGACCGCAACAGCCTCGGCGATTTCGAGCTCTTCACCGTCGAAACGCCGGCCGGCGACCGGGTTCCGCTCGGCAGCGTCGCCGAGATCGTTTCGGACCGGAGCTACACGAAGATCAACCGGATCGACCGCATGCCAACGGTGACCGTGACCGGCGACGTTCTTCTCGGCGTCGCCAATGCCAACGAGGTGGTCAAGGACACGGAAACAAGATTCCTGCCGGAGCTCCTGAAGAAGTATCCGGGCCTGCAGGCCTCGACGGAAGGCCAGAACGCGGAAGGCGCCAAGACCCAGGCGTCCATGGCCCGGGCGCTCGGCACCGGCCTGCTCTTCGTGTTCTTGCTGCTGAGTTTCCAGTTCCGCAGCTACACCGAACCGGTGGTCGTGATGGTGCTGATCCCGTTTGCGCTCATCGGCGCGGTTTGGGGCCACCTCCTCTTGGGGATCGACTTCGCCCTGCCGAGCATGCTCGGGTTCATCTCGCTCGCCGGCATCGTGGTCAACGATTCCATCCTGCTGGTTCAATTCATCAAGAACGAACACGCCCCCGATATGGACAGTGTCGCGGAAATCGCCCCGCTCGGCGCCAAGGCGCGGTTCCGGGCCATCCTGCTGACCTCGCTGACGACGATCATGGGCATGCTGCCGCTGCTCTTCGAAACCAGCCCGCAGGCCCAGGTTCTCATTCCGCTGGTGACGTCGATCTCCTTCGGCCTGATCGGAACCACGGTCATGATCGTGTTCGTCGTTCCCGCCTTCTACACGATCCTCGACGATTTCGGCCTGACCTCCCTCGCCGCCGAGCGCAAGGCGCATGAGAAGGCACAGGCGGCGCCAACTCTTTGAGTCCGATCGAAGGACATCCAGATCTTCGCTTCGGACGATTCCGCCTTCTCCATCGTCCTGCCATGGCTCGACCATGGCATCCATGCCGTTTCCTGCCCACGCGATCAGCCTCGACAGGTTGAAAGGTCACGGCATGGATCACCGGGTCAAGCCCGGTGAAGACCCGAGAGCGGGGATAGGGCGGGTTTCATTTTCCGAATAAACGGCAAGAACAGGCTCATGCCGAAATGCAAAAAGGGCCCGGAAACCGGGCCCTTTCGAATTCGATTTTGAAGACGCTCGCCGAACTCAGTCGAAGAGCTTGTCGATATCGGCCTGGGCATCCCCGAGCAGGGCGTCGATGTCGTCCTGGGAAACGCCTTCGCCGGCATGCTGCGGTCCGTGAAGGATTAGTTCGCGCTTGCGGCGGTCCTTGTCGTTCTCCTCGATCACCGCGTCGAGGTCCTCCGGAATGCGCAGATGCGCGATGAAGGAGGTCACGCGCTCATCGATGAAATTGAGTGTCTCGACGACCTTCGAGATCCGCTGGCCGGTAATGTCCTGGAAGGTGCAGGCCTCGAAGATACTGATCATCTTGTTGCTGACCAGCTCCTGATAGGCATCGGCATCGCCGGTGTCGGCGCCCATGATCTCTTCGGCAGCTTCCATGATCGTGTTGGTGGCGGCTTCCGTCGCCTCGACGATCGCATCCAGCTCGCGGCCGGCATCGGGGATCTTGCTGCCGGTCATGTCGTTCGCGCGCAAATTGGAGATCTCCTCCTTCATGCGCGTGATTTCCCTGGCGATCGCGGTGAGTTCTTCCGTGACGGCCGGCTGAATGGTCGACAGGAAGTCGAACATCGAACCCGACATCACCTCGGCAAGATGCATCACGTCGGTCAGGGAAACTTCGCCGTCTCGATTTTTGTTTTCCTGAAGGAAATCGATTATCCGGGCGACGTTTTCCTGTTTCATATTGGCCATCAGGTCTAGCCTTTCCATTTGAATGCATCCTCCGATACGCGGGCCTGAAGTTCAGATCCCGCTATAACTTTCCGGAAACACCAAGACTGACCCGGCCTGCCTGCCCAGCAAGACCGTGCCGATCATGACCGTCCGTCCGGCTCTGGCGGAGAGGCGCCCCTCGCTGGTCTCCGCCGGGCGCGGGATATCAATCGGAGAAGACAGCTTCGATCTTGCCTTTGAGCGTCTGGGCATTGAAAGGCTTCACGATGTAGTTGTTCACACCGGCCTTTTTCGCGGCAATGACGTTTTCCGTCTTGGATTCCGCGGTGACCATGATGAAGGGCGTTTTGCTGAGGCTGCCGTCGGAACGAACCTGCTTGAGCAGTTCGTAACCGGTCATCGGCTCCATATTCCAGTCGGAAATCACCAGGCCGTAACGGCGCTGCTTCATTTTTTCCAGAGCTTCGGTACCGTCCGCAGCATCGTCGATATCTTCAAAACCGAGTTGCTTGAGCAAGTTCCGAATGATGCGAATCATCGTCTTGTAGTCATCGACCACGAGGACCGGCATCTGAAGATCAAGGGCCATTGTCTACTCCATACTGTCAATTTGCGCGGCCCCTGGCCGTGGGCCGGTGGAAACGCGTTATGACTTTTGAAGGAGAGTGACACATTTCTTTGTGTCCTCACCTCCCCACACTCCAAGCAATTTACCGGCCGCCCCTGAAAAGACCGTTAATGACAAGAATTTTTTTCTCCACACAAAGCACAATTGCCAGAAAACCTTGCGGAGCCTAGCTTCCACGATGCTTGAGAGGACAAGTCAGGGCGGAGATCGTAATGCTGGAACTACAAAAACTCTGTTTCGAAGATCTGAAGACCGGGATGAGCGAAGAACTGGTCAAACATGTCAGTTCTTCCGATGTTGTTGGCTTCGCGGAAGTATCGGGGGACCGTAATCCTATCCATCTGTCGGAACATTTCGCGGCCCGCACACCCTTCAAGACCCGAATCGCCCACGGACTCTACACGGCCAGCCTGATTTCCGCGGTGCTCGGCACGCGCCTTCCGGGACCTGGAGCGATCTACCTGTCCCAGACGCTGAACTTCAAGGCGCCGGTGAAGATCGGCGACGACGTCAAGGTGGTCGTGAAGGTGGAGGAACTGATGGAGCGCGGCAACCGCGCCCGGCTTTCCTGCGTGTGCAGCGTCGGCGACACGGTGGTGCTCGAGGGCGAGGCCCTGGTCAAGGTGCCGAGCCGCGACGAGGACATGTCAGGCCTCTGAGCCCATCCCGCAGAACCGATCTTGACCTTTGCCCCGCATGGCGGCAGGTTCCACGCGAGATCGGCGGATCTTCGAAAGCCGGTTGCCTCTAAATTGTGAGACCACACCGTCCGCGCCCGTCGGAGCGCTGACGGCGGGTCCGTTGCGGGCGAGCGGCCGGATGCGCTTGCCCCGCCA
>Ga0207774_100073_pt1 | contig 97599 bp, 96 predicted proteins | sample TtaePargueraPR_13_FD_187754 | JGI IMG/M metagenome (GOLD analysis project Ga0207774, IMG submission 187754) | Aerobic enrichment media microbial communities from Bioluminiscent Bay, La Parguera, Puerto Rico - Tt and M2 (2) (SPAdes) | ecosystem: Environmental > Aquatic > Marine > Unclassified ... | reverse complement strand
ACGGACCTGGCGAGCCGGGTCCGGCCGAGACCGACGACACACAGGTCCTCGACGTACACCGCTTGATTCTCACGGATGATCGTCGTGGACAGCTTGTGCTGCCAGTCCCGCCGGGTGTCGGCCACCCGGGCGTGCGCCCTGGCGACCTTCACGACAGCCTTCCCGCGTCGGTTGCTGCCCCGCTGCTTGCGGGACAGTGCCTGCTGCAGCCGTTTCAGTTTGCGGGCCGCGCGGCGCAGGAACCTGGGCGCGGCGACCTTCGTGCCGTCCGACATGACCGCGAAGTGCGTCAGCCCCAGATCGATCCCCACCTCGGCATCGGTCGGCGGCAACGGCTCGTCCTCGCTGGTCTGCACGACGAACGAGGCGAAGTACCTTCCGGCGGCGTCCCGGATGACCGTCACGGACGACGGGTCCGACGGCAGTATCCGGGACCAGCGCACCGTGAGGTCGCCGATCTTCGGCAGCCGCAGACGACCGTTGTCCAGGACCGTGAACCGGGAGTTACGGGTGAAACGGATGGCCTGCCGGTTGTCCTTACGGGACCGGAACCTCGGCGGGGCCACCATGCGGCCCGTGCGTCTGCCCGTGATCGAGGCGAAGAAGTTGCGGTACGCGGCGTTCAGGTCCGCAAGGGCCTGCTGCAACACCACCGCCGACACCTCGCCCAGCCACGCCCGCTCCGGAGTCGCCTTGGCCCGCGTGATGACCCGCTTCGACAACTCGGCGTCCGACACGTACGGCAGGCCCTGCTCGTGGGCGGTCCGCCGTGCGCGCAGCCCGTCGTTGAACACCACCCGGGCGCATCCGAACGCCTTCGCCAGGGCGATCTGCTGGCCGGGTGTCGGGTAGACCCGGAACTGGTACCGGAGCTGCACGAACCACACGATATCACGTTGGTCTATGGCAGAATTCGAGGGTATCCGTACCGGTAGGCACTGCGTCTTCGCGATGCACGTTCACTTGGTTTTCGTGACGAAGTTCCGGCACACGGTGTTCGCCGACCGTCACCTGACCCGCATGGAGGCGATCATGCGGGACGTATGCACGGACTTCGAGGCCGAGCTGGTCGAGTTCAACGGCGGCCACAACCACGTCCACCTGCTGGTCGACCACCCACCCAAAGTCGCCGTTTCCCGCCTGGTCAACTCACTCAAGGGCGTCTCGTCGCGCCGCCCGCGGCAGGAGTTTCCCGACCTCGCACGCCACTTCTACCGGGCCAACAAGCTCTGGTCGGGCTCGTACTTCGCCGGCTCCGTCGGCGGCGCGCCACTGAGCATCGTGAAGCAGTACATCGAGCAGCAGAACCGGCCAGGTTAGAGCACTGCTCGGGCCCGGGCGGCCCTCCCAGCGCGGGCCTTCACCCCCGGCCTGAAGGCCGGAGCACTGGCCCGCATTCCGGTAGCAGAGGTCGGCCCGGTGCTCGACCAGCGTGACCCGCTTGCAGCAGTGCTCGGAGATCAGCGTCGCCGCCTCGTCGAGATCGGATACGTCCGTTTCCCAATGGTGGTCCAGGTAGAGCTTGAGTCCTGGGTTCTCCCGGCCGAGGTCGAGGACCTCTGCCTCCTCCGGCGGCACCAAGATGACGGTGTAACGGGCTGCGGTGTGCTCCGCCTCGCTGAGCTGTTCGGGCAGCTCCGGGCCGGGCCGGAAGTGGTCGATCACCGACGGGATCGGCCCCGGGCTGTCCGCCGGGTCGTACGCCCGCACCTTCACCAACATCACTGGCTCACCTCACTCGGTCTGTATCTCTTGGGAAAGCAACGTTGCATTCAAGATGGCTACGGCGGTAGCCTTGTGTCAAGAGGTTGGGGACAGGAGGATTTCGATGACCAAGCCGACGCCGCCCACCATCGCCATTCGTGGACTCGCCGGCGAACTACGCGCGCTGCGGCGGAGTCGGAAGCTGAGCGTTCGTGGGGTGGCGGCGAGTCTCGGCTGGCCGGCGTCGAAGTTGTCCAGGATGGAGACCGGTCGGCAGGGCAGCAAGCTGGAGGACGCCGCATCCCTGCTGGTCATCTACGGTGTCACCGGTGAGGAACGGCAGCGGCTGCTCGCCATGTCGGAGCGTTCCGAGCCCGGCTGGTGGGAGGTGCTTGGCGGTCTCCCGGTGGAGTCCCGGACCTTGATTCAGTTGGAGGCCGAGGCGTCAGCGATCTTCGACTTCGAACCGCTGCTCGTGCCAGGGCTGCTGCAGACCCCCGACTACACCAGGGCGGTATTGCGAGGCTGTGGCGTTCCGGAGGCCGACGCCCAAACCAGAGTCACCGCTCGGCTCGGACGCCAGGCCATCCTTGCGAGGTCTGAACCACCGGCCCTGCACGCGATCCTGGACGAGTCGGCGTTGCGTCGGCCGCTCGGCGGTGCGTGGGTGATGGGTCGGCAACTGCGACATCTCATGGATGCCGCCGACCGCCCGAACGTGAATCTCCAGGTCGTGCCGTCGTCGGTCGGCGGCTACACGGGACTGGACGGCGCGTTCGCCATCCTCGACTTCCCACGCAGCCAGACGGTCGTGCACCTTGAGCACAAGATCTCCGGGTTGTTCCTCGAGGAACCCGAGCAGGTGAGCTTCTTTCGCGATGAAGTGGATAGGCTGCTCACGGTGGCGCTGAGCCCTGCCGAGTCGATCGACCTGGTGGCCCGGCTCGCGGCAGAACACGAGCGTGAGTGAGGCGAGGATGAACGCAGCCGACCTGTCTGGCCGGGCGTGGCGCAAGTCGAGCCGCAGCGGTTCCAACTCCAACTGTGTCGAGGTGGCTGGCGTGGCTGACCATGGTGTCTCTGGTGCACTCGGCGTCGCGGTGCGGGACTCGAAGGATCCGCACGGCCCGGTGTTGTCTTTCTCCGGCGACTCCTGGACCGGCTTCGTGACGGCGCTTCGGCGTCGAGGTGACGCTGACGCACGCTAAAACGCGAAAATGACGTGCGTCAGCGTCACCTCGACGGGCGCGACGTGGTCAGGTGGTGCGCTCGGTGATCGCGTCTCGGACCTTTTGTGCGACTTGTTCTTTACGCCGGAGTACGTCGTCGGCAGTGAAGCGGAGCGCAAGCCAGCCGGCTTCCCGGAGCGCGTTGAAACGGTACACGTCCTTGCGGAACGTCGCTCGCTCCCGGTGGTGGTCACCTTCGTACTCGATGGCGATCCGCCACTGCGGGTACGCCAGGTCGACCCGCGCGATGAACCGCCCCTTCCCGCTCAGCGAGGCGCTTCGTACCTCGTACTGCAAGGTGGGTTTCGGCAGGCCGGCGTCGTGCAGCAGCAGACGGAGGCGGCTCTCCATCGGCGATTCGCTCAACGGCTCGGCGAGAGCAAGGAGGTCCCGCACCTGTTGCAAGCCGCGCAGCCCGGGGCGGGTCTCGACGTAAGCCGCGAGGTTGTTTCTCGTGACCAGGCGGCGGTGCAGGAACGCGTCGAGGGCGCCGAGCGCAGCAGCACGCGGCAACGAGCGACCCAGGTCGAACGCGGTACGGATCTCGGTGGTCAGCGGCAGCCCGACGAACGAGGTGATGTCGTCCGGGGTGAGCGTCCGGTGAACGGACTTTAGCCTGGGGTGTGAGTATTGCCTGGCCGTCTTCGGTAGGGCGATGTGTACTGGTACCACCGGCTGCCCGGGACCGCGTAGTGGCAGGAGGTTGGCTCCCCAGAGAAAGGCCGCGCTGAGTTCGTGGATCGCCGCGCCGGGCGGCAGCCGTGCGGCGGCGGCTCTGCACCACATCCGGTGGTCGTCGGGGTCGTACGAGCTTTCGTGTACATAGACGTCGGGCAGGATGCGGCGCCAGTGCGGGCCGTTGAGCATCCGTCGGGTGATCAGGCCGGCAGCGATGGCGCGGTTGCCGGAGAACGGCTCGAAGCTCAACTCGCGGGGCACCGTGGCGGGGCGGGACATCGGAGGAGCTTGCCGGGTCGTCGCCGTCGTTTCTGCCCGGTACGCCGGTCAAGTCGCACATCCGACGCAAGAAAACCGACGCAAGAAAGCCATCGCCGGCTCCAGGTGCACCCGCCGGCTCCAGGTACAGCCGGGTACAGGAGCACCGCCGGCAGCGTGGCCTTGGCCGTTCAGCCGCGTGGGGCGTACATGATCACGGCGACGCCGATCAGGCAGATCGCCGCGCCGGTGATGTCCCAGCGATCAGGGCGGAACTTGTCGACGACGACGCCCCAGGCGAGTGAGCCGGCGACGAAGACCCCGCCGTAGGCGGCGAGGATCCGGCCGAAGTTCGGATCCGGCTGCAACGACGCCGCGAACCCGTACAACCCGAGCGCCATCACCCCGGCGGCGATCCACAGCAGGCCGCGGTGCTCCCGCCAGCCCTGCCAGATCAGCCACGCCCCACCGATCTCGGCCACTGCGGCGAGGACGAACAGGACGAGGGAGCGCGCGACAGTCACGACGACGACCCTACCGAGACCTCCTCCGCCTCCGGTGTCTGTGCACCAGCCGTACCGCTGCACCCGCAGCCGCCACCAGCACATCCGGCGCGGTGCCGACGGACCCGGCGGGACGCCCACCACCAGGCGGCACCGGCCGCGACGGCCAGGCTGACCGCGACCGCCGGCATTGCGCGGGTGGCGGCAGCCCAACCGGCCCCGCCGATCAGCCCGGCCGCCAGAAGCAAGGGCAGTACGCAGCAGGCCGCGCACGCGACCCCGGCCAGCCCGGCCAGACCGGACGGCAACGTTCGGCGCGGATCAAACCTGGACATGATCAGACTCCTTGGCGGTGAGTTCGACGAACGGCAACGGGCAGCACGGGCTGTCGGCGCAGGCCACCAGGTCGTCGCAGCCAGCGGCGACCGCCTCGCGCAGGGTGTCCCGGATGACCGCCAGATCGGCGATCCGCTGCTCCACCTCGGCCAGCTTCGCCCGCGCGCGGGCCTGCAACCCCGCCTCGGGCCGCCGACCATGCCGGTGGGTGCCCACATCCATCAGCTCGGCGACCTCGTCAAGGGTGAAGCCGAGCCGCTGCGCGGTCTTGATCACCCGCAGCACGGTGACGGTCTCCGGTGGGTAGAGTCGGTGCCCACCGAGCGTCCGGTCGGGCTCGGCCAGCAGCCCTCGCCGCTCGTAGTAGCGCAGCGTCTGCTGGTTGACCCCGGCCGCCTCGGCTACCTGCCCCGACCGCAGGCCGGCACTCACGGCCGGTCACCGGCCGCGCGATCCGCCAGGGCATCGAGCACATCGACATGCCCCGCCGGCACCGCCACCTCCAGAGCAAGCCGTCCACCGGCAGCCGTCAGGGTGAAGGTGAAGAACGAGCAGCAGTCGCCCTCCCGCATCATCAGATCCGCCGCCCGTGCGGCCAGCGTCGGCTCGGGTCGCAACTCCAGCCGTACCCGCGTCCGGTCGACCCGCGCCACGCCGGACACCGTCGATGCGAAGAGGTCGTCGAACTCGGCCAGCCGCAGTGGCCGCTCTGCGGACGGCAACGTGCACGCCTGCGGTGCCCATGACCCGTCGACCAGGGCTTTCGTCTCAGTCATGCGTCGACGGTAACCCTGTACCCAAGTACCGGATGCAACCATGCGTAGCGGTTGCAACCGTGCACAGCGCGGTACTGCCCATTCGACGGCCGTAAATGGTTGGTGCGAGCGCGGGTATGCGTCGAGGATCGTGCCATGACGAGCAGCGACCTGTGGGACGAGCAGGCAGCGCAGGGGTACGACGCCACCTCGGCAGAGATGTTCGCCCCACACGTGCTTACGCCGACAGTGGAGTTTTTGGCGCAGCTGGCCGGCACCGGCCCCGCGCTCGAGTTCGCGATCGGCACCGGCCGGGTGGCGATCCCGCTTTCCGCGAAGGGCATTGCGGTGAGCGGGATCGAGCTGTCACAGCCGATGGTCGATCAGCTACGCCGCAAGGTCCCGGCGGCAGACGACCTGCCGGTCGTCGTCGGCGACATGGCGACGGCGACGGTTCCGGGGCGGTTTTCCCTCGTGTACGTCGTGTTCAACAGCATCGGCAACCTGCGTACGCAGGACGAACAGGTGGAGTGCTTCCGCAACGCCGCCCGGCACCTGACGCCCGGCGGCCGGTTCGTCGTCGAGCTGTGGGTGCCGGGCATCCGGCGGTTCCCGCCGGGGCAGGCGGCCGTGCCGTTCGAGGTGACGGACCGGCACGTCGGCTTCGACACCTACGACATGGTCACCCAGCAGGGGACCTCGCACCACTACCGGCAGCGCGAGGACGGCAGCGCCAGCTACGGCAACAGCAACTTCCGCTACATCTGGCCGGCCGAGTGCGACCTGATGGCCCGGCTCGCCGGCCTGGCGCTGGAGCGGCGGGTAGCGGACTGGGACGGCTCGCCGTTCACCTGCGACAGCGAGAAACACGTCTCCGTCTGGCGCATGCCATCGACTGGCCCGGGGAGCGAGACCGATGAAAGATAGCGGGAACATCGTCGGTGAGGTGGCCGCTGACGCCGATTCCGATCGGCGTGCCGAGCTGCTGGAATCCCTTCGTGATCTACTCGACCGGCTCGACGTCGACCTCATCGAGCAGGACGAAGCCGACGACCACCAGATTCTCGCCGATGGCGGTCGGAATCCGGATGCGGACGACGACGCCGTGCCGCTAGCGTCTGCAGGTAACAGCGACGACGGAGCCGAGTAGCGGTTGCGCCCACCGGAGTGACAGAGAGCCGCCCACAGCTGAGAGGGCGGACTCCGGCCCAGCCGTGAAGACCCTCCTGAGCTGCGGGAAAGAACGGCCCGTCCGGGCTCAGTAGACTCCCGCCGACTCGCCCACGTCACGGGTAAGCGAAGGCCGCGCCACGCGTACACCACGCGGTGGCGCGGTGAAGGTGTGGTGGCACCGCGAGGATCCCGCTCGCCCACACCTCTCTGGGGACGCGTTGCGCACACCGGAGGAGGTCACCACCATGCAACGCATCCTTTCCACCCATCTACCGGACTTCACTGGCCAGCCCGTACGGTTGGCTGGCTGGATTCACCGGCGGCGGCTGCTGAAATCCGTCGCGTTCCTGATCCTGCGGGACGCCGCCGGGCTCGCCCAGGTCGTCGTCACCGACCCGGCGGTACGGGCCCAGCTCGAACACCTGCCGGAGGAGACCACCGTCTCCGTCACCGGCACCGCGACCGCCCAGCCGGCCGCCCCCGGCGGCGTCGAAGTCACCGGCCCGACGATCATGCCGCTCACCGACCCAGCGGCACCCGTACCGTTTGATCTTTATCGGCCGGACCTGCGGGCGAACCTGCCGACGATCCTGGACCACGCGCCGGTCGCGCTGCGGCACCCCAAGCTGGCCGCGACGCACCGGATCGCGGCCGCCGCCGTCGCCGGCTTCCGAAAAACACTCACGACGATGGGTTTTGTCGAGATCCACACCCCGAAGATCGTCGGTACGGCGACCGAGAGCGGCGCGAACGTCTTCGCTCTCGACTACTTCGGCCGCCGGGCCTATCTGGCCCAGTCACCGCAGCTGTACAAGCAGATCATGGTCGGCGTCTTCGAACGGGTCTTCGAGGTCGGGCCGGTGTTCCGCGCCGAGCCGAGCGACACCGCCCGGCACCTGGCGGCGTACACCTCGCTCGACGCCGAACTCGGCTTCGTCGACGACCACCGGGACGTGATCGCCGCCTGCCACGCCACCGTCGCCGGCATGCTGGCGACGGTCACCGAACGCGCCGGGCCGGCGGTTGAGCTGCTCGACGTACGGATGCCGGCGCTGCCGGCCGACCCGGTGATCGTGCACTTCGCCGACGCCCTCAACATGATCAGCGCGGCGACCGGCCGGGACGTCACCGGCGAGCCGGACCTGGCCCCGGAGCACGAACGCTGGCTGGGGGAGTGGGCGCTGCGCGAGCACGGCAGCGACTTCGTCTTCGTCGAGGGCTACCCGACCCGGCACCGGGCGTTCTACACCCACCCGGACCCGGCCCGGCCCGGCTGTTCCCGCGCCATCGACCTGATCTTCCGGGGCGTGGAGCTGGTCAGCGGCGGGCAGCGGCTGCACCGCTACGGCGACTACGTCGCCGCGCTCGCCGAGCGGGGTGAGACCGACCTGACCCCGTACGCCGGCTATCTGGACGCGATGCGGTACGGCATGCCGCCGCACGGCGGCTTCGCGTTCGGGCTGGAGCGGTTCGTGGCCCGGCTGCTCGGCGTACCGAACATCCGGCAGGTCACCCTCTTCCCGCGCGACCTGCACCGCCTCGCCCCCTGATCCGAGTGGTGTCGTCTGGTGCCCCGCGACCAGCGGGGCACCAGACGACACCCGGCCGTCAGGGCCGGCGGAGTCGCACGGCGACGAAGGACGGCGACTGGCACAATTTGTGGTAGGCCGCCTCGTCGACGTCACGGAGACTCGGCACCGGGCGCGGTTCGACAAGCCGCTCCAGGCGAAAGCCTGCGTCCAGCAGTTCGCCCAGGAACGTCTCCAACGGCATCCGTTGATAGCGGATCGACATCTGTCCGCCGGCCAGCGGAAGGTCGACCCAGTCGTCGGAGAAGTACGAGCCGCCGAAGTGCCGCCAGTCGGCGGTCGGATGGGTGGTGGAGACCAGCAGCCACCCGTCCGGCCGCAGCACCCGCCGTAGCTCGCCGAGCAACTGCTGTCGGTTGGCGACGTGGTGCAGCATCAACGCGCAGATCACCCCGTCGAACGACGCGTCGTCGATGAAGCCCAGCGGATCCTCGGCGTCGTGCCGGTGCAGGTCGGCCCGGTCGCCCAACCTGCGCCGGGCGTGCGCCAGCAGCGTCGCGCTGCCGTCGATCCCGACGACCTCGGCACCGCGCGACAGCAGCTCCGCCGCGTAGTGCCCAGCCCCGCACCCGACATCGAGAATCCGCTGCCCGGCGACGTCCCCGGCGAGGGCGAGCATCGCCGGCCGGTCGACGTAGGCGTTGTACGGGCTGGTGTCGGCGTGGCGGGCGAAGTGGTCGCCGAGCTCGTCGTCGTACGCGGTGCGGGCGGGCATCGGGACAGCATCCCGCCAGTCGCCGTCCAATGCGAACTGTTTAGCCGCGCCCGGTTGCCGGGCTCCGGAAACCCCAAGGTGTCGTCGTGGACTTGATGCCACAGGTGCATCTTGATGCACCTGTGGCATCAGGCTCGACGAGTGGACCCGACCCGAAGAGGTGACGCTACGTGAATTTCTGGAAGCTGAACGGCGATGGAGCTGTCGTCAGTCGTCGACCCAGTCGAGGGTGCGGGTGACGGCCTTGCGCCACTGGGCGTACTCGCGGTCGCGGTGCGCCGCCGACATCGCCGGCCGCCAGTGCGCGTCGGCCCGCCACTGGGCGCGCAGCGTCTCCAGGTCCGGCCAGAAACCGACCGCCAACCCGGCCGCGTACGCCGCCCCCAGGCAGGTGGTCTCGCTGACCGCCGGGCGCACCACCGGCACGTCGAGCACGTCGGCGAGGAACTGCATCAGCAGCCCGTTGGCGGTCATCCCGCCGTCGACCCGCAGCCGGCGCAGCGCCACGTCGGAGTCGGCGTTCATCGCGTCGACCACCTCCCGGGTCTGCCACGCCGACGCTTCCAACACCGCCCTGGCCAGGTGCCCCTTGGTGATGTAGCCGGTCAGCCCGGCGACCACGCCCCGGGCGTCGGCCCGCCAGTGCGGGGCGAACAGTCCGGAGAACGCCGGCACGATGTAGCAGCCGCCGTTGTCGTCGACGCTGCGGGCCAGCTCCTCGATCTGCGCCGCACTGGAGATCAGCCCCAGATTGTCGCGCAGCCACTGCACCAGCGAACCGGTCACCGCGATCGCGCCTTCCAGCGCGTAGTGCGCCGGGGCGTCACCGATCTGGTACGCCACCGTGGTCAACAGTCCGTGCTGCGAGGTGACCGCACTCGTGCCGGTGTTGAGCAGCAGGAAACTGCCGGTGCCGTAGGTGCATTTCGCTTCGCCGGGCTGGAAGCAGGTCTGCCCGAACAGCGCCGCCTGCTGGTCGCCGAGGGCACTGGCGACCGGTACGCCGGCCAGGACCCCGCCGGCCACGCCGCTGTCCGCCGTACCGTAGACCGAGGCCGACGGGACGATCTCCGGCAGCATCGCGGCCGGAATGCCCGCCGCGGACCGGATCTCGTCGTCCCAGCGCAGCGTACGCACGTCCATCAGCAGGGTACGGCTGGCGTTGGTGACGTCGGTGACGTGCCGGCCGGTGAGCTTCCAGATCAGCCAGGACTCCATCGTGCCGAACAGCACCTCGCCGCGTTCGGCCCGCTCGCGCAGCCCGTCGACGTGTTCCAGCAGCCACATCGCCTTCGGCCCGGCGAAGTACGTGGCCAGCGGCAGCCCGGTGCGCGCCCGCAGCCGTTGCTCGCCGACGGCCGCGCCGAGCCGCTGCAGTTGCGGCCCGGTGCGGGTGTCCTGCCAGACGATCGCGTGGTGCACCGGCCGGCCGGTGGCCCGGTCCCACACCACGGTGGTCTCCCGCTGGTTGGTGATGCCGATCGCGGCCAATCCACTTGCGCCGGCGTCGGCGAGGGCCTGGCGGACCACCTGTTCGACGTTGGCCCAGATCTCCTCGGCGTCGTGCTCGACCCAGCCGGGGCGCGGGAAGATCTGCCGGTGTTCGCGCTGCGCCATGGCGACGATCGCGCCGTCGGCATCGAAGACGATGCACCGCGACGAGGTGGTGCCCTGGTCGATGGCGGCGACGTACCGTCCGGCGGTGGCCACGCTGGTCTGCTCCGTCATCGGGCCAGTATGGCCGTAGCCAGGGCCGGCATGGCCGCAGACATCGGCCCCCGTCGGGTCGGCCGGCGCTGGTAGCGTGCCGCTCATGGCCTGGTTCGATCTTCCCCTCGATCAGCTGCGGCGCTACCAGCCTGAGCTGTCACCCCCGGCGGATCTGCGCGAGTTCTGGGACGAGACGCTGTCCGACGCCCGGTCGATGGCGGTGCCGCCGGTAGCGACCCCGGTGAAAACCGCGCTGCGCATGATCGACACGTACGACGTCAGCTTCACCGGCTTCGCCGGCCAGGAAATCAAGGGCTGGCTCAATGTGCCGTCGGGCGCCGCCGGGCCGCTGCCGGTCGTCGTCGAGTTCATCGGGTACGGCGGTGGCCGCGGCCGCCCGCACGAGTGGCTGCTGTGGGCCTCGGCTGGCTTCGCCCACCTGGTGATGGACACCCGTGGCCAGGGCGGGTCGTGGCGTGGCGGGGACACCCCGGACGCCGGGCCGGACGGGTCCGGGCCGACCACTCCGGGCTACCTGACCCGGGGTGTGCTGGACCCGGCCGGCTACTACTACCGCCGGCTGATCACCGACGCGGCCCGCGCGGTGGAGATCGCCCCCGAGCTGCCCGGTGTCGACCGGTCCCGGATCGCCGTGGTCGGCACCAGCCAGGGCGGCGGGTTGGCGCTGGCCGCCGCCGCGCTCGCCGGTGACCGGGTCGGCGCGGTGGTGTCCCGGGTGCCCTTCCTGTGCCAGATCCGCCGCGCCGTCACGATCACCGACGCGGACCCGTACAACGAGCTGGTCCGGTTCTGCCGGATCCAACCGGAGCGGGCCGCGGCGGCGTTCGCCACCGTCGACTACGTCGATGCCGCGCACCTGGTGCCGTGGGCCACCGCCCCGGCGCTGTTCAGCGCGGCGCTGATGGACCAAACCTGCCCGCCGTCGACGGTCTTCGCCGCCTACCACGCGTACGCCGGCCCGAAGGAGATCGAGGTGTACGAGTGGGACGGGCACGAGGGCGGCCGGGCGCACTTCGACCAGCTGTCGATCGAGTTCGTCCGCAAGCAGATCGGCTGGTAGCCGGCTGAGCGGCGGACCGGTGCCGGACCAGCAGGGTGACTTGCTGGTACGCGAGTAGGGGGAGGTCGCGCCCACCTGCGTCATGTCGCCGCCGCAGGTCCAGACCCGGTAGCCGATCTGATTGGTGTGGTTCGGGTCGGAGTAGTAGTAGGTGGCGCAGTGGTAGTCCACGCCGCAGGCTGCGGATCTGGATATGCCGTGTCTCGGTCGCGGCCTGCCCCTGCCGCAGGGCTCCGGACGGTGGCTGACCTACCATCAGCTGGTGCGTGACATTGCGGTCTTCAGCGGCAGCGCCCACCCCGAGCTGGCTGCGGAGATCTGCACCCATCTCGACGTACCGCTGCACCCGGTGCGGGTCTCCCGGTTCGCCAACGACTGCCTGGAGGTGCAGCTGCAGGCGAACTGCCGCGAGCGGGACGTGTTCCTGATCCAGCCGCTGGTGCCGCCGGTGCAGGAGCACCTGGTGGAGCTGCTGCTGATGCTGGACGCCGCCCGGGGCGCCTCGGCCGGGCGGATCACCGTGGTGCTACCGCACTACGCGTACGCCCGTTCGGACAAGAAGGACGCCCCACGGATCTCGATCGGTGCCCGGCTCGTCGCGGACCTGCTGGTCTCCGCCGGTGCCGACCGGGTGCTCGCGATGACCCTGCATTCCCCGCAGGTACACGGCTTCTTCAGCGTCCCCGTCGACCACCTGCACGCGCTGCGTGAGCTCGCCGCGCACTTCCACGACCACGATCTGACCGACACCGTGGTCGTCTCACCGGATCTGGGTAACGCCAAGGAGGCCGCCGCCTTCGCCCGGATGCTCGGCCTGCCGGTCGCGGCCGGGGCCAAGCAGCGGTTCAGCGACGACCGGGTGCAGATCAGCGCGGTGATCGGCGATGTCGTCGACCGCGACGTGATCGTCCTCGACGACGAGATCGCCAAAGGCAGTACGGTGATCGAGCTGATCGACCACCTGCGGGAGCTGAAGGTCCGGTCGATCCGGATCGCCTGCACCCACGGGCTGTTCTCCAGCGGGGCCCTGGACCGGCTCAGTGACCAGGACGGCGTACTGGAGATCGTCTGCACGAACACGGTGCCGATTCCGGCCGCCAAGCGGGTGCCGAAGCTACAGGTGCTCTCCGTCGCGCCGGCGCTGGCCGAGGCGATGCGCCGGATTCACAACGGCGAGTCGGTCAGCGCCCTGTTCGGCTGACCGGATCGTCCACCCCGGCCCCGGCCCCGGACGCCGCGGCCTGGGACATCCCGGCCCCGGACGCCGCTGGGTCGGTCAACCTGAGACTGATCCGTACCGTGGTGCCCTCCGGGCCGGTGGCGACCGCCATGGTGTCGGTCAACCGCTCGGTGAGCCACAGCCCCCAGCCACCCGCTGTGTTCGGCGCCGGGCGGTCCCGGTTGCGCAGCCGGTCGGTTCCGATGCCCTGCCCGTTGTCGGCGACCTCGCAGTACATCGACTGTGTGTCACGCCACATCCGCAGCCAGCCCTGGCCGCCGCCGTGCCGGACCGCGTTGGTGATCAGCTCGTTGACGGCCAGCACGAAGTCATCGAGCCGCTGGCCGCTCATCCCGGCCGAGCTGGCGCACGATGCAACGTGGTGCCGCAGGTCAGTGACCTGCGACCGGTCGAAGGTCTCGCTGAGCAGATCCATCGGGTCGATAGGCACGACCGTACGCGATGACGGGGGATCTGCGTCGGTCATGGCCCATCCGGCTGCTGATCGTCAGTGCTTTCGCGGCATTCTCACCCTACGTTGACCTGTGGGGAAATGCACATCGGCCCGGGCGTGTCCGGCCCGCCCGGGACCGCTCGCTCTGTGCCGGGGTGGCCGGCGCTCGCCGGGCGTCCGGTCGTGTGCCATCGTCAGCGGGTGCGGCAGAACCCTGCCCCGGTGGGCACCCTGATCGTTCCGTTGTGGCGGGCCCTCGCGGTGTTCCGGTTCACCGCCCTCGGCTACGTGCTGGTGCTGTACGTGCGCAACGCAGCCGACTACGCCCATCCGCTCGTCGCCGTCCCGGTCCTGCTCGGCATGATCGCCTGGACGGTCGCCGCCACCTGGGCGTACGCCCGGCCCCGACTGCGTCGCTGGCCACTGCTCGCCGCCGACCTGTTCGTCGCGTTGGTCCCGCTGCTGGTCAGCCCATGGATCATCGGGCGGCCCGCGTTGGCCGACGGGGTGCCGACCATCGCGGTCGCCTGGCTCGCCGGTCCGGTGCTGGCCTGGGCGGTCGCCGGCGGCCGGCGCCTCGGTGTGACCGCTGCCCTGGTGCTGACCGCCGCCGACCTAGCGGTACGGGACCGGCTCAACGAGTCGTCGGTCACTCCCGGTGTGCTGATGCTGCTGGCCGGTATCGCCGTCGGGCACGTGGCCCGCTTGATCGGCGCGGCCGAGGACCGGTTGCAGCGAGCGGTCGAGCTGGAGGCGGCGACCCGGGAGCTGGCCGCCGCGACCCGGGAGCGGGAACGGCTGGCCCGCGACATCCACGACTCGGTGCTGCAGGTGCTGGCAATGGTCGCCCGGCGCGGGGCCGACCTCGTCGGTGAGGCCGGTGAGCTGGCCCGGCTCGCCGGGGAGCAGGAGGCCGCGTTGCGGGCGCTGGTCACCAGCCGGGTCACCGTACCGCCGGACAAGCCCGCCGCGCCGGTGGCGGCCGGGCCGACGGCGGCCGGCTCCGCGATGGCCGCCCGGCCGGCGACGCTCGACGCCGGGCCGGTCGACCTGCGGTCCGTGGTCAACGGGTACGCGTCGTCGCGGGTCTCGGTCGCCACCCCGGCCGACCCGGTGCTGCTGCCCGGTCGGCTCGCCGCCGAGCTGGGCGCGGCGCTCGGTGCCGCGGTCGACAACGCGGTGCGCCATGGCGGTCCGCAGGCCCGGGTGTGGGTCCTGGTCGAAGAGGAGCCGGACACGGTTACCGTGTCGATCCGGGACGACGGGTGCGGCATCCGACCCGGTCGGCTGGCGGAGGCGGCCGCGCAGGGTCGGCTCGGGGTGAGCCAGTCGATCGAGGGGCGGGTCGCCGAGATCGGCGGCACGGTACGGATCGTCTCGGAGCCCGGCGCGGGCACCGAGATCGAGCTGCGGGTGCCGAGCCCGGATACGACGGCGGAGGAGTACGGGTGACGGCAGGTGCGGCAGTGGACGCGGGAGAGCCGATCCGGGTGATGGTGGTCGACGACCATCCGATGTGGCGGGAAGGGGTGGCCCGGGACCTGGCCGAGGCCGGCCACGAGGTGGTCGCGACCACCGGGGAGGGACGCCAGGCCGTGCGGATCTGCGCGGCGGCCCGACCCCAGGTGGTGGTGCTGGACCTGCAACTGCCCGACATCTCCGGGGTGGAGGTGATCCGCGGCATGCTGGCCGAGCAGCCCGGCGTACGAGTGCTGATGCTGTCGGCCAGCGGAGAACAGCAGAGCGTGCTCGACGCGATCAAGGCCGGCGCGACCGGCTACCTGCTGAAGTCGGCCGGCCCGGGGGAGTTTCTCGACGCGGTCCGGCGGACCGCGACCGGGGAGGCCGTCTTCACGCCGGGACTGGCCGGACTGGTGCTCGGCGAGTACCGCCGGCTGGCCGCTACCGCGCGACCCGCCGGGGACGAGCCCCGGCTCACCGACCGGGAGACCGAGGTGCTGCGACTGGTCGCCAAAGGGCTGTCGTACAAGCAGATCGCCGGCCGGCTGGGGCTGTCCCACCGGACGGTGCAGAACCACGTGCAGAACACCCTGGGCAAGCTGCAACTGCACAACCGGGTGGAGCTCACCCGGTACGCGATCGAACAGGGCCTGGACGACTGACCGACTGACCGGCCGGCCGACCGTCGACGCTGCGGTCAGCGGTCGATCGGGTGGTCCTCGGGGGCCTCGGTCTCGTGCACCGCCAGCTCCTCGGCACTGGCCCCACCACCGGCGGCCCCAGCGTCGGCCGCCACCGAATCCGGTTCCTCGTCGGTGTGCGCCCCCTCGTCGGCTTCCACCAACCGTCCCACCATCCCGTTGTCCGCCCCACCGAGCCGGCCGTGGTCGTAGAGCGAGACCGGTGAGTCCGGATCCGAGTACGGGCCGGGGTCGATCACGTCGGCGTCGCGTTGCGCCTGGGCGGCGGCCTGTTCGCTGTTGGCCTCGTCGCCGAGCGCCTGGTCGACCGGCCCGCTGAGCGGATCGTCCACCGGCCTGCCCAGCGCCTCCCGGGCGAGTTTGTAGTCCAACGACTCCCCGTCGAGCTGCTCCTGGGCGGTGTTGCCGAAGTGGTCCACCGCCACCGGCACGTCGCCCGGGATGCTCTCCGGGTCCGGGCCGTCGGCCTCGCGGCCGCTGGCCACGTCGTCGTACGCGGTCGAGTCGTCGTCCGCGGTCTGCGGGATCCCTTCGGACTCCGGGTCGGAAACCGGCCGGGGGAAGTCGTCTGTACGCATGCCGTCCCATTACCCGGGTCGGTGGCGGTCACACACCTGGTTGGGGCGGGTCGGGGCGGCGTCGCACCGGCGGCGGGCTGTCGTCACCGTCCGCGCCGGTCGGCACGGCCGGGTCGCCGACCGGCGCTGCCGGCGTCGCCGTGGTCCGACCGGCCGGCACCTGGTACGGGTGCGAGGCGGTGGTCGCCGATGATCCGCTCACCACGTCGGCGGCGAACTCCTCGTCCGCCGGTCGTCCCGGGTGGTACCCGAGGTCGGTTCCGGGCCGTTGGCCGGCCGGCGCCACCGCTGGCCGTACCCGCACCGGCCCGGTGGCCGCCGGGTGCGTCGCCGGCTGGTCCATCGCGGCTCCGGCCGTCGGCTGGTCCATCGCGGCTTCGGCCCTCGGCTGGTCCATCGCGGCTCCGCCCGTCAGCTGGTCCACGGCCGGCCCTGTCGTGACGTCGGTTCCGCCGGACCTGGTCCGCCTGCCGACCAGGTAGCCGACCGCCACCCCGGCCAGCAGCAGGGCGAGCCGGGCCGGGCCGGTCGAACTGTCGCGCCGTACCACTGTCAGTCTCCGTCCTGTGGATGGTCCGCCGGATCGAGGGCTGCCCAGACGAGTTTGCCGCTCCGCAGCCGGGTGCAGCCCCACCGCCGCGCCACCGAGCCGACCAGCAGCATGCCCCGACCGCCCAGCGCGGTCGGGGCCACCGGGACCGGCCCGGCCGGGGTGGGCAGGCCGTCCGAGCCGTCGCGCACCGACATCCGCAGTCGGCCGTCCCGCAGACCGATCCGCACCGACATCGGCGTACCGGCGTGCACCACCACGTTGTTCACCAACTCGGTGAGCGCCACGGCGGCCGGATCGACCAGCTGCGGCAGCTCCCACCGGCGACAGCCCTCGGCGAGCAGCGCCCGTGCGGTCCGCGCCGCTCCGACGACCGGATCCAGCTCGGCGCTCAGCGGCGCGGCCGGCGGAGCGCCGTCGACCAGCGCCGCCGCCAGCGTGGCGTCGGGCAGTACGGTCAGCCCCGCCGCAGACCAGGCCCGGCCGGTGCCGGGTGGCGCGGCGCAGCAGACGAAGCCGCCGGCCGGCCACTCGGCGACCGTACGGGCGAGCTCGCCGAGCCGCAGCAACGCGGCGGGCGCGGCGTCGCGTACCGCGGAGACGTCCACCGCGACCGGGGCCGCCCGGTCGGCCAGGCAGTCCAGCAACGCCGCCCGGACGTCGTCGACGGCGTGCCGGTCCAGCACCCCGACCAGCCGGATCACCGGATCGGTCGGGTCGCACTCCAGCACGCATCGCAGGTCGGTCGGCACGTTTCTCCTCCCGGCGCCCCGCACCGGCCCGGCGCTACGGACATCAGGCCCGGTCGCATCAGGCCCGGTCGTCAGCCGCCCCGACGTACCCGTTGGGCGGAAGCGGCTGCTCTGCGTCCCGGTCGCTGCCATGCGTACGGGTACCCCGATTTGGGCGTGTCATACCACCGGTGTGGGCCGTCGTACCTCACCCGTGGCTCTCACCCGAGGGTGGTGCTCGCCGGAACCGGAGGAATCCTCGTACCGCAGGGGTTAGAAAGAACCGCTAGCACCCGTGACGAGCAACGGAGGTGAAGATGCGCGTCGGTCTGGTGTCTGCCCACGATGGAGCTGCGATGGGCCACCCCGTACACCGTGACCTCGCACAGCGTGACCCCGGACGTCTCGACACCGTCGGGCAGCCGGTCACCGGCACCCGGCAGCACATCGCCCGGCTCGCCACCGAACTGGCTGCTCTCGGTCACGAGGTCCGGGTCTACCAGCGGCGGACCGGGCCGGACGAGCCGGACGGCGAGTCGTCGGACGGCTACCAGCTGATCCGGGTGCCGGTCGGTCCGCCGACCCGGCTGGGCACCGCCGAACTGCTGGCCCACCTGCCGGAGTTCGGTCGCTGGCTGGCGGGTCAGTGGGACGACGGGGAGTGGAAGCCGGACGTGGTGCACGGGCACTTCTGGCCGGGTGGTCTCGCGGCGGCCAGCGCGGTCGGCCGCAGCCGGATCCCGCTGGTGCAGACCTTCCACAGCATCGGTAGTCAACAGCAGCGGCAGTTGGGTACCGGCTACCAGGGTCCGCGGCAACGGATCGCGCTCGAGCAGGCGCTGTGCCGGGTGGTCGACGCGGCCGTCGCGCAGTGCACCGAAGAGGTGGACGAACTGGCCCGGATGGGACGTGACCGCGCATCGGTCGCGATGATCCCACCTGGAGTGGACACCACACGGTTCGCGCCAGACCCCGCGCCGCCGGTACGGCGGCGTCGCCGGCTGCTCGCCGTCGGCGACCTCACCCCCGGATCCGGGCATGACGAGCTGATCGGCGCGCTCCGGCTGGTCGGCGACGTCGACGTGCTCATTGTCGGCGGGCCCGACCGGGCCGGGCTGGCCGGGCATCCGGACGCCCGGCGGCTGCGGGACGTGGCCACCCGGTACGGGGTGGCCGACCAGATCGAACTGCTCGGGGCGGTGCCGGCCGGGGAGATGCCGCAGCTGTACCGGTCGGTCGACGTGGTCGCCTGCACCAGCCGGTACGTGCCGGTCGGCACGGTGGCGTTGGAGGCGATGGCGTGCGGCGTGCCGGTTGTGGGGTACGCCCACGGCGGGGTGGCCGACTGCGTGGTGGACTCGGTGACCGGTCGGCTGGTGCCGCCCGGTGACGTCCGGGCGCTCGGCGTCGCGCTGCGGCGGTTGCTCGCCGACGAGGCCGAGCGGTTCGCGTACGGGCACGCGGCGGTCGACCGGGTCCGGTGCCGGTACGGCTGGGACCGGACCGCCGCCGCCATCGAACGGCTTTATCAGCGGGTGCTCGGGTCGCGCCACGGCGGCCCGGTCCCGGCCGGGTCGAGCGGCGTCGTCTCCGGGCAGCTGCCCGACGGTGATTCGGTCGAGCCGGTCGACGTGGAGATCGATCTGGCGGCGATCGATGCCACGGCGCCGGCGGAGGAGACCGCCACGCCGATCCGGGCCGGCTGACCGGTGCTGTCGGTGTCCGGCCCGACGCTGACCCTAACCGACCGGCCTGCCTGACCCGGGCCGCCGGCCCAGGCCGGCTGCGCGGTCTCGGGTGCGTGCTGAGTCGTCGCGTACCGGGTCAGACCGAGTACGGCGGCCAGCGTGATGAGGAAACCGACCGCGGCCAGCCATTCGCGTCCGGGCCAGATCTTGTCGTTGAGTAGCAGCAGGCCGACGATGGCGGCCGGGACCGCGCCCGCCGCGTCCATCGCCGCGATGGCGGCGGTGACCGAACCGCGCTGCATCGCCAGGCCGATCAGCCACTGACCGATGGCTGAGTGCGCGATCAGCAGGTAGAGCAGCGGCTCGGTGACCAGATCGCGGTAACTGGCGGTGCCGGCGAGCGGCCGGGAGGCGACCGCGGCGGCGGAGAAGGCGAACCCGGCGAGCAGTCCGAGCAGGACGGCCGCGGCCGGGCCGTCGAGTCGGGCCGCCCCGGCACCGAGGGCGGCGATCAGCAGGCCGGCGAGGGCGATGACGGCCACCGCACGGGGGCCGAGCGGGTGCGCCGGCGCGGGTCGGGCGGCGACGACCAGCGCGGTTACTCCGACCAGCAGCAGCACCAGCAGGACCACCTCAGCGGTCGGCAGCCGCCAGCCCAGGGTCAGTACCCCGAGCAGCGCGGTCACGCCGAGGGCGGCGGCCACGCTCGCCTGGACCAGGAACAGCGGCAGGTCCCGCCGGGCGAGGAAGGCCAGCACGAAGGCGAGGCATTGGCAGCCGAGGCCGATCAGGTACACCGGCTGCCGGACGAGTCGCAGCAGCAGACCGGGGTCGAAGCAGTGGCGGACCGTGGTGCGGGCGGCGGCCACCGCCTGGAAGAGGTGTGCGACGCCGTAGGTGGCGATCATCGCCGCGAGAAAACACCAACCGGTCGACGTCACCCGGCGAGGATAGACGGTCGCTCGGTTCGCTCCACCTGAGACCGGCTCCGGTCAGCTGAGCCGGTGCAGTAGGTCGGAGTGCAGCCTGCCGTTGCTGGCCACGGCGCTGCCGCCGGCCGGGCCGGCCCGGCCGGTCAGATCGGTGAAGGTGCCACCCGCCTCGGTGACGATGGGGATCAACGCGGCCAGGTCCCACAGCGACAGCTCCGGTTCGACCATGGCGTCCACCGCGCCCTCGGCGACCAGCATGTAGCCGTAGAAGTCCCCGTAGGCCCGGCTGCGCCACACCGACCGCATGATGTCCAGCATGGCCGGTAGTCGCCCGGACTCCTCCCAACTGGTCAGCGAGGAGTAGCAGAAGCTGGCGTCGGCGAGGCGGCGGACCCCGGAGACCTGGATCGCGGTCGCGGCAGCCGTGTGCCGTCCTGCGTACGCTCCGTGACCGATCGCGGCCCACCAGCGTCGGCCCAGCGCCGGTGCCGAGACCAGGCCGACCACTGGCTGGTCCCCTTCCATCAGGGCGATCAGCGTCGCCCAGACCGGTACGCCCCGGATGAAGTTCTTGGTGCCGTCGATCGGGTCGATCACCCACTGCCGGTTGCCGGGCCCCGCCGCCGCGACCGATGCGCCGAACTCCTCACCCAGCACGCCGTCGCGGGGTCTGGTCCGGGCCAGGGTGGCGCGCAGCGCCTTCTCCACGGCGGTGTCCGCGTCGGAGACCGGGGTGAGATCCGGCTTCGCCTCGACTCGCAGGTCGAGCGCCCGGAACCGGGCCATCGACATCGAGTCCGCGGTGTCGGCGAGCAGATGGGCGAGGGAGAGATCGTCGGCGTACCGGGCCATGGCGGGAAAGGTATCTGATTACTCACCGCAATGGTCGGATGTCCCACCGCGTAAGGTTCGGCCCACTCACTCGCGGGTCGCGGTACGGCCGGTCTCGGTGTCCCCGGACCGCGAGTCCAACAGCCGCCGGTACGACGCCAGCCGGCGCGGATCGGCGTTGCCGGCCGCCACCCAGCCGGCCAGCCGGCACTGGCCGGCGTCGCCGGTATGCTCGCAGTTCGGCGGGCAGTCGAGGCTCCCCTCGACCAGGTCGGCGAAGCCGTGCAGCAGGCTCTCGGCCGACACGTGGGCCAGCCCGAAACTGCGTACGCCGGGCGTGTCGACGATCCATCCGGGGTCGCCGGCCGGGACGACCCGCGCGTCGGCCCGACTCCCCGCACCGGCACCGTCGGCCGACGCGCCGGCACCGTCGGCCCGACCACCCACATCGGCGCCGTCGGCCGACGCGCCGGAGTACGGCAGCCGCAGGGCTACCGCGCTGGACGAGGTGTGCCGTCCCCGGCCGATCGCGCTGACCGTGCCGACCGCTCGCAACGCCTCCGGCACGAGCCGGTTGACCAGCGTGCTCTTGCCTACCCCGGAGTGCCCGACCAGCACCGACAGCCGACCGGCCAGGCGGTGCCGCAGGTCGGCCAGGTCACTGCCGGGTCGGCACAGCACGTACTCCAGGTCGAGGTCCCGGTAGTAGTCGACGACCGGCGCCGGGTCGGCCAGGTCGGCCTTGGTCAGGCAGAGCAGCGGGTCGATCCCGGCGTCGAACGCGGCGACCAGGCAACGGTCGATGAACCCGGTCCGGGGCGGCGGGTCGGCCAACGCGCTGACGATCACCAGTTGGTCGGCGTTGGCGACGACCACCCGCTCCAGCCGGCCCTCCGGGGTGGTCTCGTCGTCGTCGGCGGTACGGCGCAGCACCGAGGCCCGTTCGTCGATCCGGACGATCCGGGCGAGACTGCCGGCGTCACCCGAGACGTCGCCGACCAGCGCGACCCGGTCGCCGACGACCACCGCGCGCCGGCCGAGCTCCCGGGCCCGCATCGCGGTCACCACCGGAGGCGGGTCGGCGACCGGCTGCGGAGCCTGCGGGCCGGTGAGTACGCAGCCGTAGCGGCCCCGGTCGACCGTGACCACGAAACCGTCGACCGCGTCGTCGTGCGCCGGCCGGGTGCGGGTACGCGGCCGGGACGACCGGCGCGGTCGTACCCGCACGTCGTCCTCGTCGTACTCCCTGCGCCTGCCGGCCAGGATCTGCTCCTCTCCCGTCGCGGTCAGTTTCCTGCCGCCACCGCCGACCATAGTGCCGGAAACTCCGGCAGCGTCTTGGCTGTGCACGCGACGTCGGTCAACTCGACGCCCGGCACCGCCAGGCCGAGCACGGCGGCGGCGTGCGCCATCCGGTGGTCGTCGTAGGTGCGGAACACCGCGCCGTGCAGCGGTTTGGGGGCGATCTCCAGCCCGTCGGGCAGCTCGGTCACTGCGGCGCCGAGCCCGGTCAACTCGGCGGCGAGCGCCGCCAGCCGGTCGGTCTCGTGTCCACGGATGTGGGCGACGCCGGTCAGCCGCGACGGCGCGTCGGCGAGCGCGGCGAGCGCGGCGAGCACCGGGGTGAACTCGCTGACCTGGCGCAGGTCGACGGTGACGCCGTGCACCGTGCCGGTGCCCCGGACGGTCAGCCCGTCGGCGTCGACCGTGGCCGAGCCGCCGAGCTGCTCGATCAGTTCGATCAGCTGGCCTACCGGCTGGGCGCTCTGCGCCGGCCAGTCGGCCAGCGTCACCGTGCCGCCGGTGACCAGCGCAGCGGCGAAGAAGGGCAGCGCGCCGGACAGGTCGGGCTCGATCGGCCAGTCCCGCCCGCGCAGTTCGCCCGGCTCGACCCGCCAGGTCCGCGGCACCGAATCGTCCACCACCGCGCCTGCGGCGCGCAGCATCTCGACGGTCATCGCGATGTGCGGTGCGGACGGCAGCACCGCCCCGGTGTGTCGGACCAGCACCCCGCCGGTGAACCGGGGCGCGGCCAGCAGCAGCCCGGAGACGAACTGGCTGGACTTTGAGGCGTCGACCTCGACCGCGCCGCCGGGGACCTGTCCGGTGCCGTGCACGGTGATCGGCAACCCGCCGGTCGGCGCGGCGTCGATGCGCAACCCGAGGTGGCGCAGACCGTCGAGCAGCGGGCCGAGCGGGCGGGCCCGGGCTTGCGGGTCGCCGTCGAAGGTGACCGGACCGTCGGCCAGCCCCGCCACCGCCGGCAGGAACCGCATGATGGTGCCGGCGAGGCCGACGTCGACGTGTGTCGGGCCGTGCAGTGCGGCCGGGACGACCGGCCAGCGTTGCGCGGAGCCGGTCTCGATCCCGGTGCCCATCGCGGCCAGGCCGGCGGCCATCAGCGTGGTGTCCCGGGCCCGGAGCGGGCGGACGACGCCGCCGGGGGTGGTGCCGAGCGCACTCAGCACCAGGGCGCGGGCGGTCATCGACTTTGAGCCGGGCAGTCGGAGGGTGGACCGGATCGGCCCGGCGGCGCGGGGTGCGGTCCATGGCTGGTGCGGCGGGACACTGCTGAGTTCAGGCACCCGTACAGTGTGCCAACCACGCCGGGCCGACCAACTAGCCTGGGCACCATGTGTGGGCGGTACGCGACCACGCGCAGCGCGGCGGATCTCTCCGCGCTGTTCGAGGCGCTGGACGACACGGGCGGTTCGCTGGCGGCCGACTACAACGCGGCACCCACCGATCCGGTGCCCATCGTGCGGCTGTTCCGGGGTGACCGGACCGACCAGCCGCAGCCGGCCGCCGAGCCGGCCGCCGAGCCGGTCGCCGAGCCGGTCGCCGAGCCGGCGGTCGCCCGACGGGTGGTGAGCGTGGCCCGGTGGGGCCTGGTGCCGCCGTGGGCGGCCGACCCCCGGATCGGCACCCGCATGATCAACGCGCGGTCGGAGACGGTCGCGTCCAGTAGGGCGTTCGCGCCGTCGTTCGCCCGTCGTCGCTGTCTGGTGCCGGCCGACGGCTGGTACGAGTGGGTACGCCCGGCCGGTGCGCGGCGCGGTGGCGGGCAGCCGTACTTCATGACCCCGGTCGACGGCCGGGTACTGGCGTTCGCCGGTCTCTGGTCGGTTTGGGGCCGGCCGGACCCAATGATCACGAGCAGTGTGATTACCACCGCGGCGGTCGGGCCGTTCGCCGAGGTTCATGATCGAATGCCGCTGTTGCTGCCGGAGGACCGCTGGGCCGAATGGCTCGACCCGGAAGCGGACGGCACCGCCCTGCTGGCTGCGCCGGATGACAATTACCTGGACCACATCGAGATTCGGCCGGTGGGTACGGCGGTCGGCAACGTCCGTAACAACGGCGCTGAACTGGTGCGACGGGTCGCTCCGGGGAGCGGGTCCGGGCCGGCCGGTCCGGCGCCGCATCCGGAGCTCTTCTGACCCTGCGGATGGTACCGCTCCCAGGCCCGGCGGTGACGCCGGGGTCCTACTTTCGGTGATCGGCCGACCACGCGGGCGGGGGTTTGCCAGTGTTGGGACCGAATCGCCGGGACGTATTTTCCCCAGAATCGATGCAGGCCCTTGTCTATGCCTGCCGAAGTGCGATAGAAACCAGCGCCGACAGTGGATTCCGATTCGCCGCAAACCAACGACGTTGATCAATGTCTAAGATCCCACGGGGGAGGTGGGTAATGACACGGGCGCGAATGCCCCGTCCACATGAGGTCGCAGCCGCGCGGCGCGACCCCAGGCTGCTCACAGCGATGGCGGAACGCCGCCTCGACGAAGCCTGGCGGACTCGCGGGGTCTGCCAGAGCGTCGACCCGGAGACGTTCTTCCCCGCGCCGAGTGAACCGGCCGACGCCGCAGTCGCGCTCTGCCGTACCTGTCCGGTTCAGGGGCCGTGCCTGGCCTGGGCGCTCGACGCCGGGGACAGCCACGGCGTCTGGGGGGCGACGACCCCGCGGGAACGCCGGGCCATGCAGGTGGCCTGGCGGGGCTCCGGTGGTGGTCCGGATCCCGGTCCGGTCGACGAAGCCGGCCCGCCGGTCCGCGACCGGTTACTCACCCTGGTGCCGCTGAGCTGATCGGGGCGTTGCCAGGCGGGTACGCCCGGCGACCACGGCACAATGGTCCGGTGAAGCGAAGCGACCCGGACCAGCCGAAGGCGATGGACCCGGGCGAGCCGGCCGACCCGGGCGCACCCGTGGGCCCGAGCGCTGACCGGCGGTCGGTGCCGACGCCGCGCGGCACCGCCTGGGTCGACCTGACGATGCCGGCGGTGCCCCCGGCCGGTCTGCTGGTGCTCGGGCACGGTGCCGGCGGTGACGTGACCGCCGCCGACCTGTCGGCACTGACCTCGGCGGCGTCCCGGGCAGCGGTGGCGGTGGCCCTGGTCACCCAGCCGTACCGGGTCGCCGGTCGGCGGGCTCCCGCGCCGGCACAGCACCTGGACGAGGCCTGGCGTGCCGTGGTCACCGAGGCGGTGGCCGGATTCACCCCCGCGCCACCGCTGATCGTCGGCGGACGGTCCAGCGGCGCGCGGGTGGCCTGCCGTACGGCTGCGGCGGTGCACGCCGACGCGGTCGTTGCCCTCGCCTTCCCGCTGCACCCGCCCGGGCGGCCGGAGCGGACCCGGGCGGACGAGCTCGACACCGGCCTTCCGACCCTGGTGGTCAACGGTGATCGCGACCCGTTCGGGGTGCCGGATCCGGCGGCCGGCCGCGACGTGGTGATCCGGCCGGGTGAACGGCACGATCTGCGGGTCGACCCGGCCGGCACGGCCGACGTGGTGGTCGACTGGCTGGTCCGGCACGGCTGGGCGGGCCGGTGACCGCACGACCCCGCCGGTGACCGCACGGCCGGGCCGTGTCCGGTGCCCGGTACCCGTCGTTGCATCGGGTGTCCGAGACGCCGAGCCGGCGTCCGGAGCGCCGCGGTGGCGACACCGCCGCGGGAACTCCCAGGCCCTTCCCGGTTCCGGAGCCCGTCACCGGGTTCCGGGGCCGGGACGGGTTGGAATGCGCTACCACCCGGCCCGCGTTACTACCCCGGGAGCTCAGTCTCGACGAAGGGGTGGAACCGGTGCGCATCCACATACGCGGCGCGACGCAGCCCGCGGGCCAGCACGACGGGGGCCGTCGGCTGCGGGACGCCTTCGAATGGTCACCCGAGTTGCGGACCCTGGAAGGGCTCGCCGCGCCGGGGCCGTCCCGACCTCATGGACCGGTCCGGCCGGCGTCAGCCACCCGGCGGGTCGGTGAGCCGACCCCGCGCCGGACAGGTCAGCCTGCCACACGACCGGTGAGTACGGGCACACCTGGTCGAACCGCGACGGCCGGTCAGCCTTTGCGCGTATCCTCGGCGGGACAGTCGAGGGGGGACAAGCGGTTGACCCGATCAGAGCGGACAGACGAGCGGCGCGCGCGGTTCGAGCGTGACGCGTTACCCTTCGTCGATCAGTTGTACGCGGCCGGGCTGCGGATGACCCGCAACCCGGCCGACGCCGAGGACCTGGTGCAGGAGACATACCTTAAGGCGTTCTCCGCCTTCTACCAGTTCGAGGAGGGCACCAACCTCAAGGCCTGGCTCTACCGCATCCTGACGAACACCTACATCAACTCCTACCGTCGGCGGCAGCGCCAGCCGGTGCAGGCGCCGACTGAGGAGATCACCGACTGGCAGCTCGCCGCCGCCGAGTCGCACACCTCCAGCGGACTGAAGTCCGCCGAGACCGAGGCGCTGGAGCGGCTGCCGGACAGCGACATCAAGCAGGCCCTGCAGCAACTGCCGGAGGATTTCCGGCTCGCCGTCTACCTTGCCGACGTCGAGGGCTTCTCCTACAAGGAGATCGCCGACATCATGGGGACTCCGATCGGGACGGTCATGTCCCGGTTGCACCGCGGGCGGCGGAATCTGCGCGGGATGCTGGAGCGCTACGCCACCGATCGCGGCCTCAACCGGGTCCGCTCGACCAAGCCCGCCGCGGCCGGCCAGGAGGTGTGACGATCGTGCAAGGCGGTGACTCGTTCGACCAGGACTGCCGTCAGGTGCTCGCCGAGGTCTACCTCTACCTGGACCTGGAGTGTGCCGAGGAGCGGCGGGAACTCATCCGGCACCACCTCGACGAGTGCTCCCCGTGCCTGCGGGAGTACGGCATCGAGCAGGAGGTCAAGGCGCTCGTCGCGCGTTGCTGTGGCAACGAGACGGCGCCGGCCGAGTTGCGGGACCGGCTGCGCGCCAAGCTCAGCGAGTTCGTGTTCGACACGGACTCGCGGGAGTACCTGCCGGACTGACCCTGCTGCGGGTCGCCGGTCGGGTGGCCCGACCGGCGACCCACCGGCATCAGGAGTTGGGGCGCTTGCCGTGGTTGGCGGCGCTCTTCTTACGTGCCTTCTTCTTCCGAGCCTTCTTGGCCATCGGTCCTCCCGTCGGACGGTGTCTCCCGTAGACCGGGAGCTGACCCGTTGATGCTAGGCCGGTCCGGCGAGCGGCATGCGCGACGGGCACGTCATTGGATACCTTTCGCATGTCGCAACCGGCACATGCGGGACGGGCCGGTGGTTACGGGACGGGCCGGCCGGTGGGCCGGCGCGAGGGACGGGCCGGCCGGTGAGCCGGGCGTACGGAGGAGGGCCGGCCGATGGCCGAAGAGATCCGGGCCGAGATGGTAGCCAACGTCTGGAAGGTGGTGGCCGCCGCCGGCGACACCGTTTCCGACGGCGACACCCTGGTGATCCTGGAGTCGATGAAGATGGAGATCCCGGTGGTCGCCGAGTCCGACGGGGTGGTGCAGAAACTCGCCGTCGACGAGGGCGACGTGGTCCAGGAAGGCGACCTGATCGCGGTCATCGAATAGGTTTCTCGCGGACCGGTCGATTTCTTGCGGACCGGTCGGACGGGGGATCACGCTCGGTCGGACGGGGGATCACGTTCGGCCGGACGGGGATCAGGCTCGGCCCAGCAACCGACGGATCAGACCGGGCCGGCGCTGGCGCGGGATCCGCGCCGACCGGCCGGCGATCCGGCGTGCCGTGCTGGCGGTGTCCGGGTCCAGCTCCGGGGTCGCCAGGGCCAGATGGGCCAACGACCACAGGATCGGCACGGTACGGTGCCCGGCGACCTCCACCGCGTCGGCGAGCCGCTCCGCCACCACCCGGGCCACGTCCGGGCGTACCTCCGGATCCACCCAGGCGGCGGTGACTAGTGCGAACAGCGCCGCCTCGGCGGCCCAGTCCTCGACGCCCCAGGCCACGTCGACGAGCACCCGGCGCCGGGTCGAGTCGGGCCAGGGTTCGTCGGTGCGGTGGTGCAGCATGCCCAGGCAGGCCCACACCTGCACGCACCGCAGCCAGCCGGCCGGGTCGGTGCCGGCCGGATCCGCTGGCGGCGGTGGGTGTACCAGCAGGCCGAGCAGGTCGTCGGCGTCGAGGGTGGCCAGGATCACCGCGCTGTCGTACGCGGCCGGCGGATGGTGCCAGACCGGCTGGGCGATTTGCCGAATTCGCTCGCACGCCTGCGGCGACGGGTGGTCCAGCGCCGGGTCGGCCTGCCAGCCGGCGTAGCGCCAGAGCTGCCGTACCGAGGTGCGGCGTGGCTGACGGGGATCCGGTGTCGGGGTCCGCTCCACGGTGACCGGTAGCCCGGGCAGGGCCGTTCCGAGCAGCCGCATCGCGCTGGGCGGCTCCGGCTGGCGCAGCGACAGCCGGGTCGGCACCAGCCCACGGGTGAGTGCCCGTTCGAGAGTGGCGACCACCGGCCCGCCGGCCGCCGGCAGCCGGGCCAGCCAGGGCCGGTCGTGACAGCACTCGGCCAGGTCATGGTGTTCGTGCGAGTCGTCCGGGTGGTCCCGCTGGAAGTCCGCGAGGGCGATCAGATGGCGCAGGTCGCCGTCCCGGCGGTAGCGCAGCCGGTACGCGGTGTGCACCGCGCAGTCGAAGGTGGGGTTGCGGGCCAGCGCCCGCTCGATCCAGTCGATCGCCTCGTCGAGGCGTCCCGCGTCGGCGAGGGTGCCGGCGATGTCGGCGTAGATGGACAGGTCGTCCGGGTCGTGGGCGCTCGCTCGGCGCAGGGCGGCGATCGCCGCACCGGTGCGCCCGGCGCTGCGGTACGCGTACCCGAGCCACACCTCGGCCAGCTTGGACGGCTCGGCGCGGACCCCCTGGCTCGCCCAGTCGAGCGCGGTGGCGATCTCCCCGAGCCGCCGGGCCAGCGCTGAACTGGCGCCGAGCAGCAGGCCGTGGTCGGGGTGTGCGGCGGTGGCGTGCCCGGCGAGCCGCAGGTACGGCAGCAGGGGCGGCCGGTCGGCGGCGGGTACCGGGTCCGGCACGCTGGCGCAGATCTGCATCAGCACGATGGCGATCTGGTCCGGATCGAGCCGGGCCGGCAGGTCCTCGGCGCCGACCCAGGGCACCCCGGCCCAGTCCACGGTGGGCGCGTGCCCGGTCGCGGCGGCCAGCAACTCGAGCCCTTCGCCGGCCCGGCCGGCGGCGGCCAGCAGATGCGCCCGGGCCACCACGGCACCGATGAAAACCTGCTCGTCCAGTGGGAACAGGTCGAGACCTCCGCCGGTGCGCGCAGCCAGCCGGGTGAGCATCTCATGCACCTCGGGCATGGTCGGCGCGTGCGTGATCGCACCGGCGACGTGGTCGGCGGCGTGCCGGTAGTCACCCTCGTCGAGTGCCATCCGGGCCAGTGCCAGCTCGCCCTCGGCCGCCAGCCGCGGGTCGTGCAATCCCTCGGACACGTTCTTCCGATCCTCGTAGCGTGATCGTCCCCCCTGGCTCCGGCAGCCTAGGGCACGAAGCGCCAAACGTCGCTCCCTGCGCATTACTGCTCGCTTCATTGCGTCACGTGGAAGAAAAGTGCAAGAATGCTCACTGTTCGAGCGGGATCGCGCAGACAGGGAGGCGTCGTGACGCAGCGGAAGCCGGTGTCGGACCAGCCCGGGACGGCTGACCGGGCAGCTGACGGGACACGGGCAGCTGACCGGGCAGACGCCGCGCGGCCCGGCACCGCCCGGCCCGGTGCCGGGATGGCCGCCGACATCGCCGAACAGCCGGCCGGCTACGCCCGGCTGCTACAGCCGGCGTACGCCGACCCGATCGCCGAGGTGGCGGCGGCGATCGCCGGCCGCCGCCCACGCCACGTGGTGTTCACCGCCCGGGGCACCTCCGACCATGCCGCGCTGTACGCCGCGTACCTGACCGAGATCCGGCTCGGGCTGCCCGCCGGGCTGGCCTCACCGAGCGCCGTGACCCTCTTCGGCGCCCGCCCCGACCTGCGGGACGCGCTCGTCGTCGGGGTCAGCCAGAGCGGCGGTTCACCGGACCTCGCCGAGGTGCTGGCGGTGGCCCGGGAGCAGGGCGCGCTGACCGTGGCGGTGACCAACACCCCCGAATCGCCGCTGGCCGTCGCCGCCGAGCTCACCGTCGACATCGCCGCCGGCCACGAGCGGGCGGTCGCCGCCACCAAGACGTACACCGCCGAGCTGCTCGCTTTGCTGATGCTGGTCGAGGGGATCCGCGCCGGCGACGGGACGCTGCCGTCCGATGAGCGGGCCGCCCTCGACGCCCTGCCCGGGCTCGCCGACCGGGTGCTGGCCGATCCCACCGCCGCCGAGCTGGCCCCGCGCTACCGGTTCGCCGCCCGGCTGGTCACCACCGGGCGCGGGTACGGCTACCCGACCGCGCGGGAGACCGCCCTGAAACTGATGGAGACGTCGTACCTGCCGGCGCTCGCCTTCTCCGGAGCCGACCTGCTGCACGGCCCGCTGGCGATGACCGACCCCGACGTGCCGGTGCTCGCCGTGGTCGGCTCCGGGCCCGGCGGCACCGCCATGCGCGACGTGCTGCGCCGGCTCGGTGAGCGGCGGGCCGACGTACTCGCCATCGGGGCCGGTGCCGCCGCCATCGGGGCCGGCCCGGCCGGCCCGGCCGCGGTGATCGGGGTGCCCGACGTCGACGAGCGGTACGCGCCGCTGCTGGACATTCTGCCCGCGCAGCAGCTGGCCCTGGCCCTTGCGCTGGCCCGGGGCGAGGACCCGGACGCGCCCCGTGGGCTGGCCAAGGTCACCTCCACCCGGTGACGGCTGTGCCCGCCCCGCCGCCGCATGGCAGGCTACGAGGGTGTCCACCCTGCGTGATCTCGTCGAGGAGCACACCTCCCTGGGGCCGGTCGACATCGACCACCTGCACCGGCTCGCCGGCGAGTGGCAGCTGCTGTCTGACCTGTCCTTCGCCGACCTGCTGCTCTGGGTGCCGGTCGACGCCGACGGCTCGTTCCTGTGCGTGGCGCAGGTCCGGCCCACCACGGCGCCGACCGCCTACCAGGACGACCAGGTCGGGCGGACGGTGGACGGCCCGGAGATAGCGCACCTGACCATCGCCTACGACCAGGGCCGCATCTGGCGCGAGGGCGACCCGGTCTGGTACGGCAACACGCCGGCCCGGCACGAGGCGATGCCGGTCCGGATGCGCCCGGCCGCCGGCGAGACCGGGCGGGTGATCGCGGTGGTCGGCCGGGACACCAACCTGTCCACCGCCCGTACCCCCAGCCAGCTCGAACTGAACTACCTGACCACCGCCGACGACCTCGCCCAGATGGTCGCCGACGGCACCTTCCCGCCGGCCCGGCACCCGGGCGAGACCACCTCGGCACCCCGGGTCGGCGACGGGCTGATCCGGCTGGACGCCAGCGGCAAGACCACGTACGCCAGCCCGAACGCCCAGTCGGCGTTCCGCCGCCTCGGCTTCTCCGCCCACCTGGTGGGTGAGGACCTCGCCGCGCTGTGCCACCGGCTCGCCGACGACCCGTTGGAGGGCACCGACGCGGCCAACCGGATGCTGGCCGCGCTGCGCGGCGAGGCGCCGGCCCGCAAGGAGATCGAGGCCCGTGGCGCCACCATGCTCACCCGGGCGCTGCCGTTGATGCCGGCCGGCGTGCCGATCGGCGCGCTGGTGCTGGTCCGCGACATCACCGAGGTACGCCGCCGGGACCGGGCGCTGATCACCAAGGACGCCACCATCCGGGAGATCCACCACCGGGTGAAGAACAACCTGCAGACCGTGGCGGCGCTGCTGCGGCTGCAGGCCCGTCGGGTGGAGCAGCCGGCGGCGCGGGCGGCCCTGGAGGAGTCGGTACGCCGGGTCGCCTCGATCGCCCTGGTGCACGAGCCCCTCGCCATGTCCAGCGACGAGGCGGTCGAGTTCGACGGCATCCTGGACCGGGTGGCCAGCGCCGCTACCGAGGTAGCCGCCACCGAGGTCGAGGTGGTCATGCGCCGGGAGGGCACGTTCGGCGTACTGCCGGCGGAGATCGCCACCTCGTTGGTGATGGTGCTCAACGAGCTGCTGCTCAACGCGGTCGAGCACGGCTTCCCACCGGCCGGCGAGGGCGGCGGGGCGTCGCCGCCGGCCGCCGAGGTGGTGGTGACCGTGCACCGGTTCCGCAAGCAGTTGCACGTGACGGTGGTCGACAACGGTCGGGGACTGCCGGCGGAGTTCGACGCGACCGCAGGCGGCCGGCTCGGCCTGCAGATCGTGCGGGCCCTGGCCACCGGCGAGCTGCGCGGCACCATCGAGCTGCGCAACCGGGCAGGCGGCGGCACCGAGGCGGTGCTGGTGGTCCCGCTGGCCCGCAGGTGACTCCCTGACCCGCTGGCCGCAGCTGACTCCCTGACCCCGCCGGCCGCAGGTGAGCCGGCCCACAGCCCGCCCGTCATGTGGGACGTCGGCTACGGTGCGCTGGTCTGACCGGTACGGATGTGGCAACATTCGTGCCATGACCGCTGCCGTTGAGCGCCGCTTCGTGGCCCGCCGCCACGTCGATTACGGTCGCGTCCGCAGCGCCATCTGTCCGGCTAACTGAGGCACGCCCGACCTTTTTGTGTTCCGGGCGGCATTCCGCGCCGGCCTTCCTTCTGGCCCCGTCGTCGTCGACGGCGCAGGCGCCCGTGCCGCCCACCGAGATCGACCCGCAGACACGGAGGACGCCGCGATGGCGCGCAGCAGCACCCCGACCCGACCCGGCCGCCGGCGCGGCGAGGGACAGTGGGCGCTCGGGCACCGCGAGCCGCTCAACCCCAACGAGCGGACCAAGAAGGACGACGATCCGCTCAACGTCCGGGCCCGGATCGAGAACATCTACGCCCACCGGGGCTTCGCCTCGATCGACCCGGCCGACCTGCGCGGCCGGTTTCGCTGGTGGGGCCTGTACACCCAGCGCAAGGCGGGCATCGACGGCGGGCGCACCGCCGTGCTGGAGCCGCACGAGCTGGAGGACGAGTACTTCATGCTCCGGGTGCGCATCGACGGCGGCCAGCTGAACCTGGCCCAGCTGCGTACCATCGCCGACATCTCGCAGCGGTACGCCCGGGACACCGCCGATGTCACTGACCGGCAGAACATCCAGCTGCACTGGATCCGGGTCGAGGACATGCCGGCGATCTGGAAGGCCCTGGAGGACGTCGGGCTGGAGACCACCGAGGCGTGCGGCGACTGCCCGCGGATCGTGCTCGGCAGCCCGGTCGCCGGCGTCGCCGCCGCCGAGAAGATCGACCCCACCCCGGCGATCGACGAGATCGTCCGCCGGTACGTGGGCAGCAAGGAGTTCTCCAACCTGCCCCGCAAGTTCAAGTCGTCGATCTCCTGGCTGGCCGATACACCGTACGAGGTCAACGACATCTCGTTCGTCGGCGTCGACCACCCCGACCACGGCCCCGGGTTCGACCTGTGGGTCGGTGGTGGGCTGTCCACCAACCCGATGATCGCCCAGCGGCTCGGCGTCTGGGTGCCGCTGGCCGAGGTACCCGACGTGTGGGCCGGCGTGGTCGGCATCTTCCGCGACTACGGCTACCGCCGACTGCGGCACCGGGCCCGGCTGAAGTTCCTGGTCGCCGACTGGGGCACCGAGAAGTTCCGCGAGGTGCTGGAGAAGGAGTACCTGGGCCGGACCCTGCTGGACGGGCCGGCTCCGGAGCTGCCGGCCAAGCCGATCGACCACATCGGGGTGCACCCGCAGGCCGACGGCCGCCGCTACGTCGGGGTCGCCCCGGTGGTCGGGCGGGTCTCCGGCAGCCAGCTCGCTGCCCTGGCCGACCTGGCCGCCGAGCACGGCTCGGACCGGGTGCGGCTCACCCCGTACCAGAAACTGCTGGTGCTCGACGTCGCCCCGGACCAGGTCGAGTCGCTGGTCACCGGGATGCGCGCGATCGGCCTGGAAGCCCGGCCGTCCACCTGGCGGCGCGGCACGATGGCCTGCACCGGGATCGAGTTCTGCAAACTGGCCATCGTCGAGACCAAGCGGCGCGGCGAGGAGCTGGTGACTCACCTGGAGCAGCGGCTGGCCTCCGCCGGTCTCGCCGAGGACGCCGACATCTCGATCCACATCAACGGCTGCCCGAATGCCTGCGCCCGCACCCAGGTCGCCGACATCGGGCTCAAGGGCCAGCTGGTCGTCGGGCCGGACGGCCAGCAGGTCGAGGGATACCAGATCCATCTCGGCGGTGGCCTGGGCATGGCCCAGGGGCAGACCGCCGGCTTCGGGCGCAAGGTACGGGGTCTCAAGACCACCGCCGATGAGCTGCCCGAGTACGTCGAACGCGTGGTCCACCGCTACCTGGCCGGCCGTACCGACGGCGAGACGTTCGCAAGGTGGGTCGTCCGGGCCGACGAGGAGGAGTTGCGATGAACGAGCGAGGTGAGGTGCGGTGAGCACCGAGACACGCGCGGCACCGCTCTACTGCCCGTACTGCGGGGAGGAGAACCTCCGCCCGCACGCCGACGCACACACCGCCTGGGAGTGCCACGACTGCGCCCGGGTCTTCACCGTCAAGTTCACCGGACTGCTGGCCCGCAAGGGGGTGTCCCGATGAGCCCGGTGCTCGCCGCCGACCTGAACCTGATCCGGCTCGGCCCGGCCGCCGACCGGCCGCCGACCCGGCGCAGCCCGGCCGAGCTGCAGGCTCTCGCCGAACGCGCCGGCCGGGAGCTGGAGGGCGCTCCGGCCGAGGAGATCGCCCGGTGGGCGGTGCGGACGTTCGGCGACCGGTTCTGCGTGACCAGTTCGATGGCGGACGGGGTGCTGGCGCATCTGGTCTCCCGGGTGGCGCCCGGCGTCGACGTGGTCTTCCTCGACACCGGGCTGCACTTTCCGGAGACGCTGCGGGTCCGCGACCAGGTGGCCGCGACCATGCCGGTGAACCTGCGGTCGATCCGGCCCCGGATGACCGTCGGCCAGCAGGACGGCGAGTTCGGTCCCCGGCTGTTCAACCGGGCGCCCGACGAGTGCTGTGCGCTGCGCAAGGTCGAGCCGCTGGAGCGGGCGCTCGGCGACTACGACGCCTGGGCCGCCGGGCTGCGCCGTGACGAGTCGCCGACCAGGGCGAACACCCCTGTGGTCGGGTTCGACGCCCGACGCGGCCGGGTCAAGGTGAATCCGATCGCGGCGTGGACTCAGGCGGACGTGGACGCCTACGTGTCCCGGTGGAACATCCCGGTCAACGAGCTGTTCAAGCAGGGTTACACCTCGATCGGCTGCTGGCCGTGCACCCGGCGTACCACCGCCGGCGAGGACCCACGGGCCGGCCGTTGGGCGATGTTTGAGAAGACCGAGTGCGGTCTGCACGTGTGACCGGGCCGATCGTGCTGGTGGCACACGGCAGCCGGGACCTGCGGGCGGCGACGGCGACCCGGGCGCTGGTCCGGGCGGTCGCTGCGGCCCGGCCGGGGGTCGACGTCCGGGCCGCGTACCTGGACCACGCCGGACTGCGTCCCGGGGCGGTGCTGGCCGACCTGCAGGCTGCCGGCTATCCGGCGGCGACGGTGGTGCCGCTGCTGCTGACCGAGGCGTTCCACGGCCGGGTGGACATTCCCGAGGTGGTGCGGGCCGCGTACCGGGACGGGCTGCGGATGCCGGTGACGACGACCCAGGTACTTGGCCCGTCGGTCGGCTCCGGCGCGGTGGACCCGCTGTTGACTGCCGGGCTGCGGCGGCGACTCGCCGAGGCCGGTACCGGCTGGGACGCCGTGGTGCTGGCCGCCGCCGGTACCCGGTCGGCTCCGGCCCGGGAGACGGTGGCGGTGGCCGCTGCGGCGTTCGGCTCCGAGATCGGGGTGCCGTGCGTCGAAGGGTTCGCGTCGGCGGCGCCGCCGACCGCCGGGGCGGCGGTCGAGGCCCTGCGTGCGGCGGGTGCCCGGCGGGTCGCGGTGGCCGCGTACTTCCTGGCACCTGGCCTGCTCTACGACACGGCGATGGCGTCGGCCCGGCAGGCCGGCGCGGTCTGTGTGGCGGCACCCCTGGCCGGCGCGCCGGAACTGGCCCGGCTGGTGCTGCGGCGGGTCGACCGGGCGGCCGCGCCGGTGCCGGTCTGAGCGGGTGCCGCGTACCGGCTCAATGTACGACGGCGCCCCGGAGTCAGTTCCGGGGCGCCGTACGGACGTCGCTTGGTGGTCGGGTGGGTCAGGCAGTTTGAGCGCGCAGGACGCGCAGTCCGCCGCGACGCTTGACGGCGCGCCGCTCCTCTTCGCTCATCCCGCCCCAGACGCCAGCGTCCTGTCCGGACTCCAGCGCCCACTGCAGGCACTGGTCGGTCACGGAGCAGCGCCGGCAGACAGCCTTGGCCTGCTCGACCTGCAGGATCGCGGGGCCGGACGTCCCGATCGGGAAGAACAGCTCCGGGTCCTCGTCGCGGCAGACAGCATGGTGACGCCAGTCCATGGCGGCAACACTCCTCATTCTGGATCGGTGGCGGTAAATGCTCCGGTCTTTCTTTATGCGCCCGCGCAGTCGGCCACAACGGAATGCGTCCGTCGGATCGGCAGCGCGTGAGCAGGCGTAAGCCTGTGGAACGTTGCTCCTAGCTGCCGCGTGGCGAGCGCATCCAGGCAACGTCCCGGGGTGAATCGGTCCGCTTGTGAATACTTTCACGAACCCCTGCGATGTCAAGAGCAGCGCTCAGAAAAAGTCCAATCGGGTGAGCAACGTCACGACCCTTTTGTCCGTTTTCTGACGCTCACCGACACCCGGAGTGCGACAGTCAAGAATCAATGTAGTACGGTCCGCGCCGCAGTGCAGGCATTTCAGCCACGTGTCTTCCGTGCCTCCGGTCACGCTCCGCAGTCGAAGCTCAGTTACGGAGCGTGTCAGAAGACCACCCGCAGGGCCTCTCGGACCGCCGTGAAACGGACTTTGAGCCGCTCCCCGAGATAATCGCCGTCGAGTTGGAAGGCCTGTGGTTGTGTTGCGGATAGCGCAAATTCGGACAAATCGTGCAGTCTGACGAGCTGGCGGCCGCGCGGATCCGGTCGGCTGGCGGCGACCTGGGCCAGAGTGCGGGTGGTGCTCGGCACATGCAATTGGCGAAGCGCCATCACGTCCAGGCCGAGATCGAAGGACGCCTCCGGATTCGGATTGATCGCCCGTTCACCTATGAACGTCCACGGCGCGGTGTTCTGGACCACGACGGTGGCGAGTTCGGCCGCCACCAGCTCGCCGGCCCGCTCCAACCGGATCGCCGGATGCCGCCGGTCCATGCCAATGAAGAACTCGCTGACCATCGAACGCAGGTAGAGCCCGATGGTCGACCGGCGCCCGCGCAGCCGGGCTCGCTCGACCTGCCGGATCACCGCCGCGTCCAGCCCCAGCCCAGCGCAGAAGGTGAAGTACCGGTCGTCGGCGCGGCCCAGACCGACGGTACGGAACCGCCCGGTCCGCAGACCCTCCAGCAGTACGCTCGTCGCCTCCGGCCACTGCGGCGGCAGCCCCACCGCACGGGCGAAGACGTTCGTCGAGCCGAGCGGCACCACTGCCAGCGCCGGCAGCCGGTCCGCCGCCGGACCCGGCAGCGTCTCCATCGCCGGAGCAGACGTCATCAGGCCGTTGACGGCCTCGTTCACGGTGCCGTCGCCGCCCAGCGTGACCACCACGTCGAAGCCGTCCTCAGCGGCCGCCCTGGCCAACGCGACGGCATGCCCGCGCCGGTGGGTGGACGCCACCGACAGGTCGACTTCGCTGCGCAACGCCCGGACGATCACGTCCCGGGTGCGCTCGCTGGTGGTGGTGGCCTTCGGATTGACCACCAAGAGGGCCCGCATGGGCGGCACTTTATCGCGAGCCGTCGCGGGTATCGTGACGCCGTGACCATCGACGCACAGCCCACACCGGCGACCCTGCGGTGGGCGGTGTGGGCGTTGGCCGGGGAGGCGGTGGCCGTCGGACTGGTCGCCGGCTACCTCGCGTACCAGGACGTCACCAGCACCGCGACCGACCTCGCCTCGGCGCTGATCGTCACCGGGTTCGCCGTCGGCGGCGCGGTGCTGCTGGCGGTGCTGGCCCGTGCCGTGGCCCGCCGCCGCAGCGCGGCGCGGGCACCGGCCATCGTCGCGCAGTTGATGCTGCTACCGGTCGGCTATTACATGATCGTCGGCGGCCTGGCCTGGCTCGGTGTGCCGCTGATCGGGCTCGGGCTGGTGGTGACCGCTCTGCTGGTGGCCCCGCCGACGACCCGGGCCTTCGGGCTGGAGTGACCAACCGAACACCGGCGGGACGGCCGCCGGTGGAGAACTCCTGCGGGGGTCAGTGGCCGCCGGACCGGCGGGTGAGCAGTCTGATGCTGGCCTGGCCGCTGCTGGCGGTCGCCGACGCCGAGCTGGTCAGCGCCCGGAGCACCTTCCAGGCGAAGGAGGAGTCCGGTGGCAGCCGGGCATCGCGTACCGTCGCGACGGCGACCTCGACGGTCAGCGCGTCGTCGGTCACCGAGAACCGGCACTGCAGGTCCGCGTCGCGGGTGGCGACGGCGAGCAGCATGGCGCAGGCCTCGTCGACCGCGATCCGCAGATCCTCGATCTCGTCCAGCGCGAAGTGCAGGCGTGCGGCCAGCCCGGCCGTCGCGGTACGCAGCACGCTCAGGTAGCCACCGTCGGCAGGCACGGTGAGCAGCACCACGTCATCATCGACGGTCGGCTCGGATTGTGTGACCAGCGAACTCATCCCGGATACCCCCGCGTGGACTCTACCGGTTGACGTCTATCCCTGCGGTGTCATCCGGAGCGATTCGTCGTCCGACCGAGCCGGGCGGGTGGTACGCGGCACCTACCACGGCCTCGGCGGGCCGGCCCGTGCCCGGCGGACCCGGCCGGCCGGTGCGCGATGCGCACCGGCCGGACCGACGGATCACGCCTGCTTGGTCTCCCAGAAGATCTTCGCGATCTCGTCGATCTTGACCAGCAGCTCGTCCGCCTTGGCCGGATCGACCGACGCCTTGGTCCCGCCGCCGCCACCGGCGAGCTTGGTCGCCTCGTTGAACAGCTGGTGCAGCTGCGGGTACTTCTCGAAGTGCGGCGGCTTGAAGTAGTCGGTCCAGAGCACCCACAGGTGGTGCTTGACCAGCTCGGAGCGCTGCTCCTTGATGATCAGCGCCCGGGTGCGGAACTCCGGGTCGGTGTTCGCCTGGTACTTCTCCGCGATCGCCTTGATGGATTCGGCCTCGATCCGGGCCTGCGCCGGGTCGTAGACGCCACAGGGCAGGTCGCAGTGGGCGCTGACCACCGTGCGCGGAGTAAACATGCGTAGAAGTCGCATCAGGACCCTCCGTGTGTTGGCCGGCGGCACGATCGCCGGCACGCGTAAGCTGGAGGATGATCCTCCCTGCCGACCCTATCGCGCATCGGCCTCGCTGACCGGGCGGGAGGTGCAAGTGCTTCCACCACTGTTCGCCGTGCTCGTGCACGGCCCGTCGATGGTGCCCACCCTGCGGCACGGCGACGCGTTGCTGGTCCGCCGGGGCGGGCGGGCGGTCCGCCCGGGAGACGTGGTGGTCGCCACCTTCCGGTCCCGTCCCGGACTGCTGGTGGTCAAGCGAGTGGTACGGGCCGAGTCCGGTGGCTGGTGGCTGCGCGGGGACAACGATCTGGTCACCGACGACTCGCGTGCCTTCGGGGTGGCCGACGTGCGTGGTCGGGTGCTGTGCCGCTACTGGCCGCGGCCACGCCGGGTGGGCCCGGGCCACCAACTGCGGTGAACCACTTCGCAGGAAACCGCGCTGTGTGACACTATGCTCGACACGGAATCCGGGTGACCCCCGCAGCGCCTCGCCGGTCAACGCTGACCTCGCGCCGAGCCGGCGGCTATTTATCACGCTCAACGGCTCTGGAGTCACCATGTCTACTGTGGCAATTTCTGACCCGGTCTTCGACCTGCATCGGGGCGGCAAGATGGCGATCACGCCCACCGTCGCGCTGGCCGACCGGGACGACCTTTCACTCGCGTACACGCCGGGGGTGGCCCGGGTGTGCGAGGCGATCGCCGCCGATCCGACCCTGGTCGACGACTACACCTGGGTGTCGCACACGGTCGCGGTGGTCACCGACGGCACCGCGGTGCTTGGCCTCGGTGACATCGGCCCACGCGCCGCGATGCCCGTCATGGAGGGCAAGGCGGTGCTGTTCAAACAGTTCGGTGACGTCGACGCGGTGCCGATCTGCCTGGACACCCGGGACATCGACGCGATCGTGGCGACGGTCACCGCCCTGGCGCCGTCGTTCGGCGGGATCAACCTGGAGGACATCAGCGCGCCACGCTGCTTCGAGATCGAGCGCCGCCTCGACGAGGCGCTGCCGATCCCGGTCTTCCACGACGACCAGCACGGCACGGCGATCGTGGTGCTGGCCGCCCTGCGCAACGCGGTCGCCCTGCTGGACCGCAAGCTCGGCGACCTGCGGGTGGTGATCAGTGGTGCCGGCGCGGCCGGCGTCGCGGTGACCCGGATGCTGATCGCCGGCGGCGTCGACCCGGCGAAGACCGTGGTCTGCGACTCCCGCGGCATCATCCACTCCGACCGGGCGGACCTTACCGGCGTCAAGGCCGAGTTGGCCGCGATGACCGCCGCCTGTGCCGGTGGCATCGCCGACGCGCTGGTCGGCGCCGACGTGCTGATCGGCCTCTCCGGCGGGCAGATCGACGAATCGGCGGTCGCCGGCATGGCACCCGGCGGGATCGTCTTCGCGCTGGCCAACCCGACGCCGGAGGTCCACCCGGAGATCGCCCACCGGTACGCCGCCCTGGTGGCCACCGGCCGCAGCGACTTCCCCAATCAGATCAACAACGTGCTCGCCTTCCCCGGCGTGTTCCGGGGTGCCCTGGACGCCGGTGCCACCCGGATCACCGAGGGGATGAAGGTGGCCGCCGCCGACGCGATCGCCGGCGTCGTGGCCGACCTGCTGCAACCGGAGGCGTTCGTGCCGTCGGCACTCGATCCTCGGGTCGCGCCGGCGGTCGCCGCAGCGGTCGCCGCCGCCGCCCGCCGCGACGGCGTCGCCCGCCGCTGACCTGCGGTGCCTGCCGCTGACCTGCGGTGCCGGCCGGAACGCACGGCGCGCCGGCCGGCACCACGGCTGCTAGCGTGCGGTGCATGCGAGCTGTCTTCGCCTCGACCGTCGACGCCGACGACCCGCTTGCCGCGCTGTGCGTCGGTGAGCTGCCCGAACCGGACCTGCCCGCCCCGGACTGGACGGTGGTCGAGGTTCGGGCAAGCTCCCTCAACCATCACGACCTGTGGTCGCTGCGCGGCGTCGGGCTGCCCGCCGACCGGCTGCCGATGATCCTCGGCTGTGACGCCGCCGGGGTCGACGACGCCGGCAACGAGGTCGTCGTCCACTCGGTGGTGCCCGACCCGGCGGACCCACGCGGCATGTCGATCCTGTCCGAGCGCTACCCGGGCACGTTCGCCGACCGGGTCGCGGTGCCCCGGTCGAACCTGATCCCGAAACCCGCCGGGCTGACCTTCACCGAGGCGGCCTGCCTGCCCACCGCCTGGTTGACCGCGTACCGAATGCTGACCACCCGGGGCCGGGTCGACCAGGCCGAGTCGGTGCTGGTCCAGGGGGCGGGCGGTGGGGTGGCGACCGCAGCCGTGGTACTGGCCGTCGCGTTGGGCAAGCGGGTCTATGCGACCAGCCGGGACGCCGAAAAGCGGGAGCGGGTCGCCGCGCTCGGTGCCACCGCCCTGGCGCCGGGCAGCCGACTAACGGAGCGGGTCGACGTGGTGATCGAGACCGTCGGCGCGGCCACCTTCGACCATTCGATGAAGTCCGCCGCGCCCGGTGCCCGGATCGTCGTGTCCGGTGCCACCAGCGGCCACCTGCCCGCCGTCGACCTGCGCCGGGTGTTCGCCATGCAGCTGGAGATCCTCGGCACCTCGATGGGTACCCCTGACGAGCTGCGGGATCTGCTGGCGCTGTGCGCGCAGCGGGGCATTCGGCCGGTCGTCGACACCGAGTACGCCTTCAGCGAGGTGCGCGACGCCTTCACCCGGCTGCACACCGGCCGCACGTTCGGCAAACTGGTGCTCGACCACCGGCGCTGACCAGCCGCGCGACCGACTCCGTACCCGGGCCGGGTCAGAGCTGGTCGTCGAAGACGGCGACCCCGGCCGGCGGGTCGTCGGCCAGCCGCTGCCGGGCGGCGTCGTCGCCGTACAGCGTCCACCGCAGGAAGGCGGTGCTGGTGCCGAGCACCACGTCGTACGCCGGGTTGCCGGGCCGCAGCAGCGACTGACCATGGTCGCCGTCGGGCAGGCTCAGCATCGCCTTCGGCCACGGCACCCGGTCGTACGCTGCCTTGCCCGACGCGTACGACACCACCTCGTCCAGCTCGCCGTGGATGAACAGCTGCGGTGCGGCGGCCCCGCTGAACGCCGTACCGACGCCGAGTGCGCTGCCGGCCAGCACGACGCCGGCGTCCAGCCGGTCGTCCCGGGCGGCGGTGAACAACCCGACGGTGGTGATACCACCGGCCGAATGCCCGGCGGCGGCGACGCTTTCGACGTCGAGCCGGCCGGCGAACTCGTCACCGTCGCGGCCGTCGAGCGCCAGCAGCTCGTCCAGTACGTGCGACGCGTCCGCCGGCTGGTTGAGCACGTCCAGTGCGTTGCCGCCGGAGCCGCCCTGACTGGTGAACGGGTAGGTCGGGGCGGCGACGACGAACCCGGCCGCCGCCCACTCGGACAGCACCGTACGGTAGTCGGCCGGCTTGCCGCCGAGGCCGTGGCTGAACAGCACCACCGGGTACGGGCCGTCCCCGCCGACCGGGTACCAGACGGTGACCGGCAGCGGTCGGTCACCACGGTTCAGATCAAGGGTGCGGGTCCCGACGTCGAGTCGCCGCGTCGGTGCCGATCGGCCGGGCCGCTGGTCGGGCTGCGCCGACTCCGCAGCGGACTGGCCGGCCGCCGGATCGGGCTGCGTCGACGTCGGGGCGTCGGCGACCGGACCGGGCACGGCGGTGCCGCAGCCGGCCAGCGAGGTGGTGAGCAGTCCGACGGTGAGCAGGCCGGCTACCGCCGGACGGAAGTCACGCATTGGACGATTGTTACCGGCATCCGCCGGGTCGACCACCGGCGTCCGCCAGGTCGGTGACCGGCGTCCGCCGGGTTGATCACCGGCTCGCGCCGGCCGGTCGTGGCAGCGTTCGGCCGACTTCGCTAGGGTCTTCGTCATGTCTGACGAGTACGTCGATCCGAGCGGCAACACCGAGGCGTTCCGGGCCTTCCAGACCTCGCCGCCGCCGGTCGCCGACCAGCCGTCCCGGCTGCCGCTGATCATCGGTGTCGCGGTGGCGGTGGTGATCGTGGCCGCGATCGCCCTCTGGCTGGTGCTCTGACCTTCTCCGGCCGGCCCCGACCCGGCACCCGTGACCTGGGCCGGCAAGGGGTCAGCCGTCGGTCAGCACCGCCCGCGTCTGACTGGCGATCTCGTACTCCTCGTCGGTGGGGACCACCCACACCTGCACCGGCGTGCCGTCCGGGGAGATCATCCGCTCGCCGTGAGCGTCGTCGTTGCGCCGCGCGTCGACCTGGACACCGATCCGGTCGAGCCCGGCCAGCGCCGCCGCCCGCACCGGGGCGGCGTTCTCGCCGACCCCGGCGGTGAAGACGATCGCGTCGACCCGACCGAGCAGCGCGTGGTACCCGCCGACGTAGAACCGGATCCGGGCACAGTAGATGTCGAAGGCGAGCCGGGCCGCCGGATCCCCGTCGGCGCGGCGGCGCAGCACCTCGCGCATGTCGCCGGCCCCGGTCAGCCCGACCAGGCCGCTGCGCTGGTTGAGCAGCCGGTCGACGTCGGCGGTCGACCAGCCGGCCACCCGTTCCAGGTGAAACACCACCGCCGGGTCGAGGTCGCCACTGCGGGTGCCCATCACCAGACCCTCCAACGGTGACAGCCCCATCGAGGTGGCCACGCTGCGGCCACCGGCCACCGCGCAGGCGCTGGCCCCGTTGCCCAGGTGCAGGGTGATCACATCGACGTCGGCCGGTGCCCGGCCGAGCAGGGCGGCGGCCCGCCGGGACACGTACGCGTGCGAGGTGCCGTGGAACCCGTACCGGCGGATGCCGTACCGCTGCGCGATGTCGGCGTCGATCGCGTAGCTGGCCTGCTCCGGCGGCAGGGTGCGGTGGAAAGCGGTGTCGAAGACCGCGACCTGCGGCACACCGGGCAGCAGCCGGCGGGCCTGGGCGATCCCGGTCAGGTTGGCCGGGTTGTGCAGCGGAGCGAGCGGCACCAGCCGCTCGATCTCGGCGACCACCTGGTCGGTGATCAGCGTCGGCTCGGCGAACCGGACACCGCCGTGCACCACCCGGTGCCCGACCCCGCCGAGCCCGGTCAGGTCGACCCGTCCGGCCATCAGCCGCAGCGCGGCCGCATGGTCGGCCGGCCCGCCACCGGGCTCGCCGATCCGTTCCACGGTGCCCTTGTCGACCACCTTGTCGCCGTCGAAGAGCTGGTATTTCAGCGACGACGAGCCGCAGTTGAGCACCAGGATCCGGGCCACGTCGCTCATCGCGCGGCCGCCTGGATCGCGGTGATCGCCACGGTGTTGACGATATCGGGCACGGTGGCTCCCCGGGACAGATCGTTGACCGGCCGGCGCAGACCCTGCATGACCGGCCCGACAGCGACCGCACCAGCCGAACGCTGCACCGCCTTGTAGGTGTTGTTGCCGGTGTTCAGGTCGGGGAAGACGAAGACGGTGGCCCGCCCGGCGACGTCGCTGCCGGGCAGCTTGGTGGCGGCGACCGTCGGGTCGATCGCTGCGTCGTACTGGATCGGGCCCTCGACCAGCAGGTCCGGACAGCGCTTGCGGACCAGGTCGGTGGCGGCGGCGACCTTTCGGACGTCGTCGCCGCTGCCGGAGGTCCCGGTGGAGTAGGACAGCATGGCGACCCTTGGCTCGATGCCGAACCGGGCGGCGGTCTGCGCCGAGCTGACCGCGATGTCGGCCAACTGGTCGGCGTCCGGGTCCGGGTTGACCGCGCAGTCGCCGTACACCAGCACCCGGTCGGCGAGCAGCATGAAGAACACGCTGGACGCGACCGACACGTCCGGCAGCGTCTTGATGATCTCGAAGGCGGGGCGGATCGTCGCGGCGGTGGTGTGGGTGGCCCCGGAGACCATGCCGTCGGCGTGCCCGACGTGCACCATCATCGTGGCGAAGTAGTTGACGTCGCCCATCACGTCGTGCGCCAGCTCCCAGGTGACGCCCTTGTGCCGGCGCAGCTCGGCGTACCGGGACGCGAAGTCGTCGCGCCACGGGCTGACCGCCGGGTCGACGACGCCGACCCCGTCGATCTGCACGCCCAGCTCGCGGGCCCGGCGACCGATGTCGTCGGCGTCGCCGAGCAGGGTCAGGTCGGCGACGCCGCGCCGGAGCAGGATCTCGGTGGCCCGCAGGATCCGCTCGTCGGTGCCCTCCGGCAGCACCAGCCGGCGGCGGGCAGCCCGGGCCCGGTCGATCAGCGCGTACTCGAACATCATCGGGGTGACCCGGGCCGACCGGGTCACGTCCAGCCGGCGGGCCAGCTCGGTCGTGTCCACGCTGGACTCGAAGGCGCCGAGCGCCGCCTCCACCTTGCGAGGGTTCGCGGTGCTGGGCCGGCCGGAAATCCGTCCGGCGGTGGCGACCGCATGGAAGCTGTCCGCCGGTGCGGACAGCACCGCCAGGTTGGTGCCGAGCCGCTCCACCAGGCGCATCGCCCGCGGGTCGGGCCGTTCGCCGAGGGTCAGCGCCACCCCGGCCAGCGACACCAGCCCGGCGGCGTGCGCCGCGCTGACCGCGACCAGCAGGTCCGCCCGGTCGCCGGGGGTGATCACCAGCGCGCCGTCGACGAGATGGTCCAGCAGCACCGGCACGTGCGCCGCGCCGACCACGAAGTCCAGCACGTCACGGCTCAAGGCGGTGTCGTCGCCGGCCAGCACGGTGGCGTCGAGAGCGCCGGCGACCTCGGCGACGGTCGGTGCGGAGACCGCCGGGATCTCCGGGATGGCGTAGACCGGCACCGGCAGCGTCGGCGTCACCACCCCGGCGTCGACCCGGTTCGCGATCACGGCCAGCACCGTCGCACCGAGCTCGGTCAACGAGTGGTACGCGCTGCGGGCCGCGCCGGCGACCTCGGCGGCGTCCCGACGGATCCCGTCGACGAGAGCCACCACCACGCTGCCGAACTCGGTGGCCAGCCGGGCGTTGAACGCCAGCTCGCGGGGGAGACCGCCGTTGTCGCCGGTGTCGTCGAAGTCGCTGCCGATCACCAGCACCGCCGGGCAGCGCCGCTCCAGTTCGCGGTACCGGTCGACGATCCGGGAGATCAGCTCCTCCCGCCGGCCGTCGGCGACCAGCTCGGCGGCCTCGGCGTAGCTGGCCCCGTACAGCTGGTCGTCGGGCAGGTCGATCCGGTAGCGCTCACGCAGCAGGGTCAGGGTCGCGTCCGGGCCGGCGCCGGTGACCAGCGGCCGGAACACCCCGATCCGTTCGACCCGGCGGGACAGCAGCTCGGCCAGGCCGAGGGCGACGGTGGACTTGCCGCCACCGGGGCCGAGACCGGCCAGGTAGACACTTCGCGCCACCGCCCCAACGTACAAGGCGCAGGCGCCCGGAGTCTGGTGACCTTGGTCCCGGCCCGGGTGGGTCCAGCGTCAACGCCTGGCTCAGTCGTCCTCGTCGTCGAGCCGGGCCAGCCAGGTGGCGAACCGTTCCACCGGGGTCTCGAACTCCGGGTGCAGGTCGACGAAGTCACGCAGCCGTTCGGCGAGCCAGGAGATGGCGACCTCCTCCTCGCCGCGGCGCTGCGCCAACTCCTCGATGCCCCGGTCGGTGAAGTACACGTATGCCTCCCGGTCAGCGTCGCGGCAGCGCGGCGTCGATCAGCGCGGACTGCTCGACGTCGTGCAGCTTCGTCGAGCCGACCGCCGGCGCCGCCGCCGCCGGCCGGGAGATCCGCCGCAGCCGTACGCCGTCGAGATGCTCCAGCAGGTTGAGCGCGACGAACGACCAGGCACCCTGGTTGGCCGGCTCCTCCTGGACCCAGGCGAAGTCCTCGGCGTTCGGGTAGCCGGCAAGCGCCGCCCGGATCTGCTCCACCGGCAGCGGGTACAGCTGCTCCATCCGGACGATCGCGGTGTCGGTGTCGAGCTGACCGTTGCCTCCGGCGACCGCGTGTCGTTCGGCACGGGCCTGCAGCAGGTCGTAGTAGATCTTGCCGGTGCACAGCAGCACCCGCTTGACCGCCGCCGGCCGGCCGTCGGCCACCGGGTCCGGCAGCACCGGCTGGAAGGTGCCGGAGGTGAAGTCGGCGACCGAGGAGACGCAGAGCTTGTGCCGCAGCAGCGACTTGGGGGTGAACACCACCAGGGGTTTGCGCTTCGGCGACAGAGCCTGCCGGCGCAGCAGATGGAAGTAGTTCGCCGGGGTGGACGGGATCGCGACGCGCATGTTGTCCTCGGCGCACATCTGCAGGTAACGCTCCGGACGCCCGGACGTGTGGTCCGGGCCCTGCCCTTCGTGGCCGTGCGGCAGCAGCAGGGTCAGCGCGGACCGCTGCCCCCACTTGACCTCGCCGGAGGAGACGAACTCGTCGACGATCGACTGGGCGCCGTTGACGAAGTCGCCGAACTGCGCCTCCCAGAGCACCAGCGCCTCCGGGTTCTCCACCGAGTAGCCGTACTCGAAGCCCATCGCCGCGTATTCGCTGAGCAGTGAGTCGTGTACGAAGAACCGCGACTCGTCGGTGACCAGGCTGGCCAGCGGCAGGTAGTCCCGCCCGGTGCGGGCGTCGACCACCGAGGCGTGCCGCTGTACGAAGGTGCCACGGCGGGAGTCCTGGCCGGCCAGCCGGACGGTGACGCCGTCGGCGAGCAGCGTGCCGAACGCGACGATCTCGCTGAAGCCCCAGTCGATGTCGCCGGAGACCGACATCTTCGCCCGCCGCTCCAGCAGCTGCTGGATGCGCTTGTGCGGGGTGAAGCCCTCCGGCAGGTCCACATGCGCGTCGCCGACCGCCCGCACGGCGGCGGCGTCCACTGCGGTCGCCACCTGTGGCTCCGGCTCCGGCTGTCGGCCGGGCAACCGGCTGGTCGCCGAGGTGGCGGCGTCCCGGGTCGCCTTGAACACCTGCTCCAGCTGGGTCTGGTAGTCGCGCAGCAGCTCCTCGGCGTCGGTGATGGTGATGTCACCCCGGCCGATCAGCTCTTCGGTGTAGAGCTTGCGGACGCTGCGCTTCGAGTCGATGATCGCGTACATCAACGGGTTGGTCATCGACGGATCGTCGCCCTCGTTGTGCCCGCGCCGCCGGTAGCAGACCAGGTCGATTACGACGTCCTTGTTGAACGCCTGGCGGTACTCGAAGGCGAGCCGGGCGACCCGGACCACCGCCTCCGGGTCGTCGCCGTTGACGTGGAAGATCGGCGCCTCGATCATCCGGGCCACGTCGGTGGAGTAGAGCGAGGAGCGGCTGTGCTCCGGCGCGGTGGTGAAACCCACCTGGTTGTTGACCACGACGTGCACCGATCCGCCGGTCCGGTAGCCGCGCAGCTGCGACAGGTTGAGCGTCTCGGCGACCACGCCCTGCCCGGCGAACGCGGCGTCGCCGTGCACCAGCAGCGGCAGGACGGTGTAGCCCTCCAGCTTGAGGTCGATCCGGTCCTGCTTGGCCCGGACGATGCCCTCCATCACCGGGTCGACCGCCTCCAGGTGCGACGGGTTGGCGGTCACCGACACGGTGATGCCGTGCTCGCCGTCCGGGGTGGTGAACTTGCCGACCTGGCCGAGGTGGTACTTGACGTCCCCGGAGCCCTGGGTCGACTTCGGGTCGAGGTGCCCCTCGAACTCGGAGAAGATCTTCTCGTACGGCTTGCTGACGATGTTGGCGAGCACGTTGAGCCGACCCCGGTGGGCCATGCCGATGACCACCTCGTCGAGGTCGGCCCGGGCCGAGGACTGCAGGATCTCGTCCAGCAGCGGGATCAGCGACTCGCCGCCCTCCAGCGAGAAGCGCTTCTGCCCGACGTACTTGGTCTGCAGGAAGGTCTCGAACGCCTCGGCCGCGTTGAGCCGGTTGAGGATGTGCTTCTGCTCGGCCGCGTCGGGCTTCTCATAGCCGCGCTCGATGCGCTCCTGGATCCAGCGGCGCTCCTCCGGATCCTGGATGTGCATGTACTCGATGCCGACCCGGCGGCAGTAGGAGTCGCGCAGCACGCCGAGGATCTGCCGCAGCTTCATCCGCTGCTGGCCGGCGAAGCCGTCCACCGGGAAGGTCCGGTCCAGGTCCCACAGGGTCAGGCCGTGCTGCAGCACGTCCAGGTCCGGGTGCTTACGAATCTTGAACTCGAGCGGGTCGGTGTCGGCCATCAGGTGCCCGCGCACCCGGTACGCGTGGATCAGCTCGTTGACCCGCGCCGTCTTGTTGATCTGCCCCTCGGAGCTGACCGCCACGTCGCGCACCCAGCGCACCGGCTCGTACGGGATCCGCAGCGCGGTGAAGAGCTGGTCGTAGAAGCCATGCTCGCCGAGGATCAGCTCGTGCATGGTCTTGAGGAACTCGCCGGACTGCGCACCCTGGATGATCCGGTGGTCGTAGGTGCTGGTCAGCGTGATCACCTTGCTGACCGCCAGGTCGGCGAGGGTCTCTTCGGACATTCCGGCGTACGGGGCCGGGTACTCCATCGCGCCGACGCCGATGATCGCCCCCTGCCCGGTCATCAGCCGGGGCTGGGAGTGCACCGTGCCGATGCCACCCGGGTTGGTCAGCGAAATCGTGGTGCCGTTGTAGTCGTCCATGGTCAGCTCGCCCCGGCGGGCGCGGCGGACCACGTCCTCGTACGCCTGCCAGAACTGCCGGAAGTCCATCTGCTCGCACGCCTTGATCGACGGCACCACCAGGGTCCGGGAGCCGTCCGGCTTGGCCAGGTCGATGGCGATGCCGAGGTTGACGTGCTCCGGCGCGACCATGTTCGGCTTGCCGTCGATCTCGGCGAAAGAGTTGTTCATCTCCGGGTGCTGGACCAGCGCCCGGACCATGGCGTACCCGATCAGGTGGGTGAAGCTGACCTTGCCGCCACGGCCCCTGGCCAGGTGGTTGTTGATCACGATGCGGTTGTCGACCAGCAGCTTGGCCGGGACCGCCCGCACACTGGTCGCGGTCGGTACCGCCAGCGACGCGTCCATGTTCTGCACGATCCGGGCGGCGACCCCGCGCAGCGGCGTCTGCCGACTGCCGCCGGCCGCCGAACCGTTCCCGGCTGCTGCCTTGTCAGCTGCCTTGGCCGCCGTTTTGGTCGCGGCGGCCCAGCCGCCGGTCGACCTACCGGCGGCCACCTTTCCGGTGCTCTCCGTGCCGGCGGCCGGCTTGGCCGGTGCCGTCTTGCCCGCCGGTGCCGTCTTGCCCGCCGCTGGCGTCCTGCCGGCCGGTGCGTTCGCCCGGGTGGGGCTGCTCTTGGCCGCGGTCGGCTCGGCCGCCTGGCGGGTGGTCCCACGCCCCGGCGCGGGTGCCTCGGTCTGCTGGACGGATTGCGCGGCCGGTGCGTCGGTGCCGGCCCGGGCGGCGGCCGTCGTCGCCGCCGCGGCGGACGCCTGGCTGGGCGAGGCGACCTGCTCGGGGCTGTAGTCGGCGAAGAAGTCGTGCCAAGCCGGATCTACGCTGGCGGGATCGGTGAGATACTTCTGGTACATCTCATCGACGATCCACTCGTTCGGGCCGAAGCCCGCCAGCGGATTGTCCTGCGAAGTCTGCTGGGTCGACACGGCCGGTAATCGCCTCTTTCACGCGGTCGGATTGTCACGCGGGGACGCCACCAGGGTCGGGGCGCTGGTCGGGGACGGCTACCAGGCTACGCCGTACGCCGACGGGCGGCATTGTCGCATGCGGCTCGTGTCACTTTTCACAACGGCTGCCCCAGCCGCACCGGCCGGCACGGCGGTTGCCGTACCGGCCGGAATGGCAGGTCAGTGGTGATATTCGCCGACCGGTCAGGAGATGTCCCGACGGCGGGTGATCACCGTACCGATGATGCCGGTCAACAACGCGTAGGCGATCAGGATCAGCGCACCGGTCCACCGGGGTGGGCTGTCCGGCAGGTCGGTGCCGGCGACCATCAGCTGCGACGCGATCGAGGGCACCAACCACTGCAGGTCGCTGATCCAGTCGCCGAACCGGGACGCCAGCGTGGCCAGGATGATCGCCGTGCCGAGGTAGCCGCCCAGGTAGAGCAGGATCGCCGAGACGGTGGCCCCGAGCTGACTGCGGATCAGCACTCCGAAGCCGACCCCGAAGATCGCCCACAGCAGGTAGGCCAGGCCGTTGAGCCCGACCGCCTCCCAGACCGCGCCTGAGCCGAACTCCGGACCGATGTCGAAGGTGGCCAGCACCAGCGCGCCGGCGATCAGGTTGACCACCGTGGTGATCAGCCAGAAGACGAAGCCGAGCAGCGACGCGGCGGCCAGCTTCGCCAGCACCACCTCGGTACGTCGCGGGCTGGTCAGGAAGGTCGTGGTCGCGGTCTGATGGAAGTACTCGTTGGTCACCACGATCACGCCGAGCAGCATCACGACCAGCAGCCCGAAGAACTGGCCGTTGGTGTAGAGGTTGGCCGCCAGCGCCGGCGCCTCACTGACCGCGCTGAGCACCTCGTCGTTCTCCGGCGTCGTCGGGCCGAACCGCTCCGGGTCGGACAGCACGCTGGTCTGCACGTAGTTGACCAGCAGGGTTACCGCCCACAGCGGTAGGTAGATCAGGCCGAAGACCCACCAGGTGGCGGTGGTGGTGATCTTGAGCAGCTCGCTGCGTACCAGGTTCATCGGATGGCCGCCTTCGCGCTGGTCAGTTCCAGGAAGACCCGTTCCAGGTCGGGTCGTTCGGTGCTCAACTCGTGCAGCTCGACGCCCTCGGCCAGCGCGGTCCGGCCGACCGTCGGCGCGTCCACCCCGACGACCAGCAGCGCACCGTCCGGCGCGGTCTGCACCGTCGCCTCGGCCCGGCTCAACGCCGCCGTCAGCTTCTCGCCGTGCGGCGTGCGGACCCGGATCGTCGGGGCACCGGACATCGAGGCCATCACCTCGGCGACCGGGCCGTGCCGGACCAGCCGACCAGCCGCGATGATCACCACGTCGTCGGCGAGCAACTGCATCTCGGCCAGCAGGTGGCTGGAGACGAGCACAGTACGACCCTGCGCCGCGAACGACTTGAGCAGGTCCCGCATCCAGCGGATCCCCTCCGGGTCCAGCCCGTTGGCCGGCTCGTCGAGGATCAGCACCTTCGGGTCGCCCAGCATCGCCGCGGCGATCCCCAGCCGTTGCCGCATGCCGAGCGAGTAGCCCTTGAACTTGCGCTTCGCGGCCGGTGTCAACCCGACCAGGCCGAGCGTCTCCTCGGCGCGGCGCAGCGGGAACCCGGCGGCGGCGCAGATCACCCGCAGATGGTTGATGCCGGATCGGCCCTTGTGCGCGCTGGACGCCTCCAGCACCGCGCCGACGTGCCGCAGCGGATCGGTCAGGTCGGCGTACCGCCGCCCACCCACGGTGGCATGACCGCTGGTCGGCGTGACCAGGTTGAGCATCATCCGCAGGGTGGTCGTCTTGCCGGCCCCGTTCGGGCCGAGAAAGCCGGTCACCCGCCCCGGCTCCACGGTGAACGACAGATCGTCGACCGCGCGGACGTTGCGGTACTGCTTGGTCAGCCCGGAGACGACGATGCGTCCGTCCTCCGACATGTGGCTCCTCTCGTCACACCGCCCCGTCACCCGGCGGCGGGGCCGGCGATGGCGATCCAGGTCGCCCGGGCCGCCGCCAGCGGTTGTCCCGCAGCATCGTAGAGCGTCGTGCGTACCTCGGCCTTGCGGCCGCTGGTTTCGATCAACTCGCCGACCACCACGCAGCGCTGGCCGGGTGCCGGCAGCGCGGCCACCGTCGCGGTCATCCGGCCCAGCAGGTACGGCCGGCCGGCGGCGAGCACCGCCCAGCCGCCGGGGCAGTCCAACGCGGCCCAGACCGTCGGCACCGTACGGTCGTCCGGGACGACGAACGGCGCGGCGGTGCGCCCGTCACCCACCGGCCCGGCGAACACCCGCAGACCGTCGGGGCGTCGCGGGCCGCAGACGTAGCAGTCCGGGAACGGATGCGCGTCGTGCCCCGGGTACCGGGCGCTGGCGGCCTCCGCCGTGGCCAGGTCGACCGGCGGTACGGTCGGCTCGCCCGCCGGGCTGGCCGAGCCGTCAACCGGACCGGCCAGGCCGCCGATCGAGCCGTCGACCGCCTCGGCCTCGGCGATCAGCGTGACCGGATCCCCGCCGGTCTCCACGTTCAGGGCGTCCTCGGCGGTACGCACCACCCGCAGCTCGGTGTCCAGCGGCGGCGGCCGGCGCAGGGTCACCCGGACCGGTCGACCGGGAACCACGGTGGCCGGGTCGGCGCGCAGCAGCGCCTGGGCGAACCGGCCGGCCGCGTACCCGCCGTTGGCGGAGCCGGTCGGGCCGTTGAACCGGGCGGAGATCAGCACCGGACCATCCTCGCAGTCGGCCGCCACCGCCGTTCGATCGCCACCGCCGTTCACCGGATCGACACCGGTGCCATCCGCTACCGACACGCCGACGGTTCCGGGGCACCTTACACAGTTGTCATGGCCGTGTTGCTGACCGCCGCCACCCCAGCCAGGACCAGCGAGTACTTCGTCTCGGTCGCCGATCACACCGATCAGGTCGCCGCCGCGCAGCGACTGCGCCGCCAGGTGTTCGCCGCCGAGTTCGGTGCCGGTTCCGACCCCCGCTCCGGCGGGTTGGACGCCGACCGGGACGTTGACGGGTTCGACGAACACTGTGACCACCTGATCGTCCGGCACGGCCGGACCGGTGCCGTGGTCGGCACCTACCGGCTGCTGCCGCCGGACCGCGCCGCCCGGCTCGGCCGCTGGTACGCCGACACCGAGTTCGACACCAGACCGCTCCGGCTGATCGGTGACCACCTGGTGGAGGCCGGCCGGGCCTGCGTGCACCCTGACCACCGGGGCGGCGCGGTGATCAACCTGATCTGGGCCGGCATCGCCCGCTACCTGCGGGAACGTGACCTGCGTTGGCTGGGCGGCTGTGCGTCGGTGCCGCTGCACGACGGCGGGGCGAGCGCCCATGCGGTCTGGCGCACGGTCCGGGACCGGCACCTGGCCCCGCCGCTGCTGCGGGTGCGGCCACGTCGTCCCTGGCTCGCCGAACCCGAACCGCCACCCGTACCGGTCCTGCCGAGGACCGGCCGGGTCGGCATGCCGCCGTTGCTGCGCGGCTACCTGCGACTCGGTGCCTGGGTGTGCGGCGAACCCGCGTACGACCCCGACTTCGCGGTCGCCGACCTGTACGTGCTGCTGTCGCTGGACCGGATCGATCCCCGTTACCTGCGTCATTTCCTGGAGCTGTGATGGCACCGAGATCCCTTGCCAGGTCACTGCGACCGCTCGGACACGGCACGTTCTGGCGACCCCGATCCGGGTGCGGGGCCGGCTGCCTGCCGCCCCCGCCCACCGTGCCCGCCGCCGGCCGGTTGACCCGGTTGACCCGGCTGACCGGTGTGCTCGGCCTGCTCGCCGCCGGGCTGGTCCTGCTGGTGCTGCTGCCGCTGCTCACCCGGCGGCTGCGTCCGGTCGCCGGTCGGCTGTGGGCGCGTGGACTGCTGCGCGCGCTCGGCGTCCGGCTGCGGCTGGTCGGCCGGCTGCCGGACCGGGCGGCCCTGCTGGCCGCCAACCACGTCTCGTGGCTGGACACCCTGGCCATCCTCGCCGTATCACCGGCCCGGCTGCTGGCCAAGCGGGAGATTCGCAGCTGGCCGGTGATCGGCGCGCTGGCCCGGGTCGGCGGCACCCTGTTCATCGACCGCGACCGGCCCCGTACGCTGCCCGGCACGGTTGCCGACGTCGCCGCAGCGTTGCGCGCCGGGCACCAGATCGCGGTGTTTCCGCAGGCCACCACGACCTGCGGCACCGCCGGCCGGGCCAGCTCCGTCGGCCGGTGCAGCTCCGGCGCGTCACGCCCGGCACCGTTTCGCCCCGCGCTGTTCCAGGCCGCCCTCGACGCCGAGGTACCGGTCGTCCCGCTCACCCTGACGTACCACTTCGCCGGCCCGGCCGGGACACCGCCGGCCGGGCCGGCGTCGACCGGGGTGGCAGCGACCGGGCCGGTGCCGACCAGCGTGGCGGCGTTCATCGGGGACGAGGCGTTGTGGCCGTCGGTACGGCGGGTGCTCGGGCTGCGGGACCTGGTGGTGACGCTGGACGCCGGCGCACCGCTACCGCCGGACCGGTGCCGGCACCGGCGGGCCCTCGCCCGGCTCGCCGACCGCGACCCGGCGCCGTCCCGCGCCGCCCTCGACCTGGTCGGCTGAGGTCACTCGTCCCGGGCGTGGAGCTCACTCTCAGCTGATTGTCAGCGGCTCCCCAGGCCGAACCCAGACCGATCCGGGATGATGCGGTCATGACCGCATCGCAGACCGAGGCGAAGCTGCTCGTCGTCGAGGACGACCCGAACATCCTCGAACTGCTCTCCGCCAGTCTGCGGTTCGCCGGATTCGACGTCACCACCGCGACCAGCGGCAGCGCCGCGCTGAACGCCGCCCGCGAGCGCCGGCCCGACCTGGTGGTGCTCGACGTCATGCTGCCCGACCTGGACGGCTTCGAGGTGATCCGGATGATGCGGGAGGCCGGCACCCGTACCCCGGTGGTCTTCCTCACCGCGCGGGATGCCACCGACGACAAGATCCGCGGGCTGACCCTCGGCGGCGACGACTACGTCACCAAGCCCTTCTCGCTGGAGGAGCTGACCGCCCGGATCCGGGCGGTGCTGCGGCGTACCAGCAACGGCGGTCAGACCTCGTCCCGGCTCACCTTCGCCGACCTGGAGCTGGACGAGGAGACCCACGAGGTCTACCGGGCGGGCAACCGGGTACAGCTGTCACCGACCGAGTTCAAGCTGCTGCGCTACCTGATGCTCAACGCCAACCGGGTGCTGTCCAAGGCGCAGATCCTCGACCACGTCTGGAACTACGACTTCCGGGGCGACGACAACATCGTCGAGTCCTACATCTCGTACCTGCGCCGCAAGGTCGACAACACTCAGCCCCGGCTCATCCACACCCTGCGTGGCGTCGGCTACGTGCTGCGCAAACCAGCGGCGTGAACCGGCCGACGCTGGCATCCGCCCCGGTGACGGGCTGGCTGCGCGGCGTACCGCTGCGGGTCAAGCTGGTCACCTCGGTGCTCAGCCTGGTCCTCACCGCGCTGTTGGTGATCAGCGTGAGCAGCGCGTTCTTCCTGCGCAGCTACCTGGTCGACCAGATCGACACGGATCTGCGCGACTACGTTGTCGGCCTGCGCGAGGAGGTCAGCAAGGCGCAACGCCTGCCGGTGTGGGACCAGCCCGCCTCGGTCGTCACCCGGCTACCGACCGACTACCTGGTGGTCGTCTCGTACCAGGACGGGTCGCTCGGCGGGCCCTACTACGACGACGACCGGATCGCCACCGGCGAGCTGCCGCGCTGGCCGGGCGACTGGGACGGCTTCGCCGCGCTGCAGGGCGAGCCGAAGACCGTGTACGCCCGCAACGGCGCCCCGCGCTGGCGGATGCTCTACGCGTCGCTGCCCACCGGCGACATCATCGCGGTCGGGCAGAGCCTCGTCGACGTCGACCGGGCGGTCAGCCGCCTGGTCTGGATCGACATCCTGGTCGGTATCGGAGTGGTGACGCTGCTGGCCCTGGCCGGCGCCGCGATCGTGCGGACCAACCTGCGACCGCTGGTCGAGATCGAGCAGACCGCGGCGGCCATCGCCGCCGGTGACCTGAGCCGGCGGGTGCCCGACCCGGAGCCGGGCGCGCACATGCCGCAGACCGAGCTGGGCCGGCTGTCCCGCACGCTGAACGCGATGCTGACCCAGATCGAGGCGGCGTTCACCGCCCGGGCGAGCTCCGAGTGGGCGGCCCGGATGGCGGAGGCGTCGGCCCGGGAAGCCGCCGTCGCGGCCCAGTCCTCGGAGACCCGGGCCCGCCGGTCCGAGGAGCGGATGCGCCAGTTCGTCGCCGACGCCTCGCACGAGCTGCGTACCCCGTTGACCACCATCCGCGGCTTCGCCGAGCTGTACCGGCAGGGGGCGGCCGCCGCGTCGCCGCAGGACGCGGCCCGGCTGGTCCGCCGGATCGAGGACGAGGCCGCCCGGATGGGTCTGCTGGTGGAGGATCTGCTGCTGCTGGCCCGCCTCGACCGGGAACGCCCGTTGGATCTGGCTCCGGTCGAGCTGCCGGTGCTGGCCAGCGACGCGGTGCACGCGGCCCGGGCGGTCGACCCGCAGCGCCGGGTGGAGCTGGACATCGGGCCCGGCGCCGGCCGGCTGGTGGTGCTGGGCGACGACGCCCGGCTGCGTCAGGTGATTGGCAACCTGATGACCAACGCCATCAACCACACCCCGGCCGACACGCCGGTCACCCTGCGGTTGCGGGCCGCCGAGCCGGGCTTCGCCACGGTCGAGGTGGCCGACGAGGGGCCCGGGCTCACCCCGGAGCAGTCCGAACGGGTCTTCGAGCGGTTCTACCGGGCCGACGCCGCCCGTACCCGCAGCGCGGAGCGGCCGACCGGCACCGGCCTCGGGCTGGCGATCGTCGCCGCCCTCGTCGCCGCCCACTCGGGCACCGTCGAGGTGCACAGCGGGCCCGGCGAGGGCGCCACCTTCCGGGTCCGGTTGCCGCTGGCCGACACCGAACTCGTCGACCCGGCTCCCATTGACGACGACGAATCATGATTTTCAGGAAAACCTCAGCCGGAAATCAGGTGCGTCAAAGTGGCGGGGGGCAATCTGAACACATGAGCGAGCACGAGACCACGCCGCCGGCGGAGCCGTCGGACAAGGCTCAACCGCCGGCCAGCCCTTGGCAGGCCCCCGCCGCGTCGGGCCAGCCCGACCCGGCCGTCGGGCGTCCGTCCACCGACTGGACGCCGACCAACCAGCCGTACGCCGGCTCACCCGCGCCGGCCCAGCCCGCGCCCAACTCACCCGGGTCTGAGGCGCCCGCGTCCGCGACTCCCGCCTCCGAGGCGCCCGCGTCGGCTCAGCCCGCGTCGGCTCAGCCCGTGTCGGCTCAGCCCGTGTCGGCCCAGCCGGTCACCGGAGCGCCGCTCAGCGGCCAGCCGCAGGCCGGCCCGTACGCCCCCGGCTACGCCCAGGTGCCGTACGGGCACGGGCAGCACGGGCAGTGGAGCCACGGCCAGCCGTACGCCGGGCACGGCTACAGCCAGCCGCACGTCAGCTGGTCGCCGCCACCCGGCGCCGCCGCCCAGGCTGGCGCCCAGCGACCGCCGAACCGGGTCGGTCGGATCGTCGCCGGCTCGGCGGTCGTCCTCGCCCTGATGCTCGGCTCCGGTGCGGTCGGCGGTGCGGTGGTGGCCGCCTTCGACAACGGCAGCGCGGCGCCGGCGGTGCAGACCGGCAGCAACGGCGGCGGCAGCGCGGCACCGGTGATCGATCGCTCGTCGCTCGCCGAGATCGCCGACGCCGTCCAGGACAGCGTGGTGTCGATCTCCACCGGCTCCGGCGAAGGCTCCGGCGTGGTGCTCAACGCCGAAGGCTTCATCCTGACCAACAACCACGTCGTCGAGTCGGCGCGCGGCGGATCGGTCACCGTGTACTTCGCCGACGGTGGCTCCGCGTCCGGCAGCGTGGTCGGCACCGACGCGCGTACCGACCTGGCCGTGGTCAAGGTCGACGATGTGGACGGGCTGTCTCCGGCGACCCTCGGCGACAGCAGCACGATGCGGGTCGGCGACACCGTACTGGCCCTGGGCAGCCCGCTGGGTCTGCAGGGTTCGGTGACCGCCGGGATCATCAGCGCGCAGGACCGCACCATCTCGGTGGGTGGCGGCCAGCAGCAGAGCCCGTTCGGCGGCGGTGGTCAGGTCAGCTCGATGTCCGGGCTGCTGCAGACCGACGCCCCGATCAACCCGGGTAACTCCGGTGGCGCCCTGGTCAACACCAACGGCGAGGTGATCGGCATCAACACCGCGATCGCCACCTCCGGGCAGGGCGAGGGCAACATCGGGGTCGGCTTCGCGATCCCCAGCAACAAGGCCAAGGACGTGGCCGAAGCGCTGATGGCCGGCGAGGAGGTCAGCCACCCGTACCTCGGGGTGAGTGTGACCGCCGCCGACGAGGGCGGCGCGTTGATCGCGGCGGTCGAGGACGGCAGCCCGGCTGACCAGGCCGGCCTGGCCCAGGGCGACGTGGTCGTGCAGATCGGCGACACCCCGGTTAACGACTCGGACGACCTCGTCGCGGCGGTGCAGTCCGGCCGGGTCGGTGAGCAGATCGAGATCACCTACGAGCGCGACGGCGAGGCGCGGACCGCCTCCGCCACCCTCGTCGACGCGCCGTGACCACGACATGACCACAGATTGACTTGCCTCCCCAGAAAAGAGCGGCGGGTGGTGTGACCAAGGGGGTTGGTCACGCCGCCCGCCGTTCGCTTATTCCCTGGCGTTCGCTACCTTCCCGGCGTGCGCACCGAGACCTTCACCGACCGGTTCACCGTCGCGGCGGCACCGGACCGGGTGCACGCCCACCTGGCCGACCCGACCAACCACATCGGGCTGTCGCCGCTGATCGTCGCGGTGCGTGACATCGAGTCGAGCACCGACGCCGACGGCCACCCCGTGCTGCGGTACGTCGCGGTGGAGCGGTTCAAGATCGTCGGGCCGCTGCGGTACGACAACATCCTGCACGTCCGGCAGACCGAGACCGATCCGGGTCGCCGGCTCGTGATGCAGGTACGCAGCCCGGCGCGGGTGTCGGTGCGGTTCGTGATGGAGACCGAGCCCGACGGCACCGGATCGGCGGTCACTGTCACTGTGAGTCTCACCATGCCGACCCTGCTGCGCTCCTATGTGGTGCGCACGGCCAGACGGGTGCAGATGTTCCGGGCCCGTACCCTGGCCGAAAGGATGAGCGGCTGACCCCGGCGTAGTCGATCGACGAGACTTTTTCCGCAGGACATGCTGTCCGAAAGCGGTCGAGCAGTCGCGTGCGGTCGACAAGGCGGTCTAACCTGCAGCCGCGAGTAGCGGCGGAGGAGCAGGCACAGTGACGGTCGTCGAGACCAGGATGAGCGTGTGGGAGGCCCTGGCCGGCCGGGCACCGGGCCAGCCGGTCGCCCCGGCCGACGCCGGCCTGTGGGGCGCCGTCGTCGAACGGCTCAACCCGGCCCGGGCCCGGCCGGTGCTGCGGTCCGGCATCGAGCACGTCGAGCTGACCTCGGTACGCGGGATGCCGTACGTGATGCTCCGCTCGCCGGACGGCCGCGGCGGTGCCTGCTACCTGCGGCTGGCCCCGGACGAGTGGCGGCTCGCCCAGCTGATGGACGGCAGCCGTACGGTGGCCCGGCTGGTCGCCGAGTTCGCCCGGATCGCCGGCCGGCTCGCCCCCGACCAGGTCACCCGGGTCGTCGCCGACCTGGCCGGCAACCGGATGCTCGCCGAGTTGCCGGTCGACGCGTTCCGCCCACTGGCCCGGGTGCACCGCCGGCCGTGGCCGCTGCGGTTCGGCCGCACCCTGCTGGCCGTGGCGCAGGGCCGGCGTACCGTGCTGGCCGACGTCGACCCGCTGGTCGGCGCGCTCTACCGGGGCGGCGGCCGGTTCCTGTTCACCCGGCTGGCGGCGGTGCTGCTGGCCGTCGTCGCGCTGGTCGGGTTCGCCGCGTTCTGCTGGACCTGGTGGCGCGGCGAGCAGGCGGTCTTCCTCACCGGCGGGTCGTACGCGGCCGGCGCGGCGGTGCTGCTCGGGTTGAACGTCGTCGCCCTCGCCTGCCACGAACTCGGCCACGCCCTGGCTACGAAACACGCCGGCCGCCGGGTGCCGGCCGCCGGATTCCTCATATATTTCGGCATCCCGTCGGTCTTCGTCGACACCACCGACGTCTGGCTGGCCGGCCGCCGGCAACGGCTGATCACCACCGCCGCCGGGCCGGCCGCCGGGCTGGTGCTGGCCGGCGTCGCCGGCATCGTCGGGCTGATCTTCCCGGCCGCCGCGCCGTGGACGTTCAAACTCGCCTTTGCCTGGTATCTGAACGCGCTGTTCAACCTCAACCCGTTCCTCGCCCTCGACGGCTACTACCTGTTGATGGACTGGCTGGAGATCCCGAACCTGCGCACCCGTGGCCTGGCGTACGTCGTCGGCCGGCTGCGCCGGCGCGGCCCGCGCTGGTCGGCGCTGGACCGGGAGGGCCGGCTGGTCGCCCTGTACGGGATGCTCGCCGTGCTCTGGGTGGTGATCGCGGTCAACCTGTTCTGGCGGATCTGGACCGACCGGGTCGCCGGCCTGGCCCTCGGCCTGTGGCGGTCCGGCTGGCCGGCCCGGCTGCTGCTCGCTGCGGTGGTCGCCGGTCTGGCCGCCCCGCTGGTCTACCTGGCGGCCGGCTGGCTGGCCCGGCGCTGGCGGCGGCTGCGCGGCGCGTTCGCCGAGCGGCGGCACGCCTCCGACACCCCACGGCGGCTGGACGCGCTGCGCGCCAGCGCGCTGCGGACGCTGCCGGCCAGCGCGTTGAACCGGCTCGCCGCCCAGGCGCGCTGGGTGCACCCGCGTACCGGTGAGCAGCTCGTCGTCGCCGGTGCCGCCCAGCCGGCGGTCTACGTCGTGGTCGACGGCGCGGTGGAGGGCCGTGCGCCCGGCGACCCGGCCGGCACGGTCCGACAGCGGCTCGGACCGGGCGGCCTGGTCGGTCTGGCCAGCGCCCTGACCGGTACGCCGGCCACGCTCACCTGGCGTACCACCGGTACGACGCTGCTGGCGCTGCCGCCGACGGCGGTCGCCACGGTCGTCGGCCCGCTGCCCGGTCCGCCGCCGGCCGATCGGTCCGCCGCCGAGTCGCTGTTCGCCGAGACCCCCGCGCTGTCCGGGCTGACCCCGGAGGACCGGCTGGGACTGGTGTCCCGGGCCCGGCCGGTGTCGTTGCCGCCCGGCGCGCCGGTCCGGCTGTCCGGCCCGTACGACGCGGTGGTCCTCGAATCGGGCGTGATCGCCCTGATGGACGGCCTCGAACTGCGCCGGGGCACGATGATCGGCCCGGTCGGCGCCGACCCGCCGGACGTGGTCGCGACCACCCGCACGCAGACCCGGCTGTGGCAGTTGCCGGCCGTAGCCGGGCTGCCGATGCTGCTCGGCGCGGCACCGTCGCAGGTGGCCGAGGCCGCTGCGGCGACGGTACGCGGAGGTCCGCCGACCAGCGGCGTGCATCCGCCCGCCGACTATCCGCCGCTGGCCGCCCCGCCCGGCCCGCCACCACCGGGGGACGCCGACGACCGGGTGGACCGCCGGTTCGAGCGCCGGCTGTGGTGGCTGGTGCTGCTCCTGCTGCTGTTCGCGTTGCTGATCAGCGGCGGCAACTTGATGCCCGGACCGGCCTGGGCGGAAATGCCGACCGACCGGGCGCTGCTGCGGGCCGAGCGGGGCACCGTCGAGGTGCGCACCGCAGGGGGGCGGTTGCTGACGTTGCGCGATGGTGCGGCGGCGTACGTCGCCGAGGGGGACCGGATCGAGGTCGCCGACCGGTCGGCAGGTGAACTCGTCTTCCGTGGCGGGGCCGCCACGGTGCTCTGCGCCTGGGTCGAGGCCGAGGTGGGGGCGCTGCGGAGCGACGGCACCCGGCCGGTCGCGCCCAGCGGGGAGCTGACCCTGGACCGGGGCCGGATCCTGGCCGACACCGCCAGCGTCTCCGGCGCCTTCCGACCATTGGCGATGACCGTGATCAGCCAGGATGCCGTACTGGCGAACCGGGGCGAGGCCTGGTTCGCGGTGAATGCCGGAACGGCCCGGGTGTCGCTCGGCGAGGTGCGGCGCAACGGGGTGTCCCTGCGGGCCACCGGGGAGCAGCTCGGCTGCGGTGACGGCCGGGTGGTCGACCCGCCCGGCGGTACGCCGAGCGCTCCCGCTCCGGGCGCTACCAGTGGATCACCGACCGTGCAGAGCCCGTCGCCGGATCTCTCCGCGACCAGCCAGCCGACGCCGGCTCCGGCACCGAACCCCGGCGTGACTCGCCAGCCGCAGCCGCAGCCGACCACCCCGGCCGCGCCGCCGAGCCCGCCCGGCCCGCCGCCGACCAGCGCCCCGCCGCCGACCACGGCAGCGCCGACAACCGATCCGCCGACGTCGTCACCGACCAGAACGCCGCCGCCGACCAGCGAACCACCGCCGACCACCGAGCCGCCGCCGAACGAGCCCCCGACCATTTTCTGGGAGGTTCAGCCGCAGGGCCGGATCACTCAGCTGGTCAACAACGAACCCTGCAGCGATCACCCGACCAGCGTGCGCTGGATGGTGGTGGTCTCCGACGACGCACCCGACGGGCTGACCGTCGTCGCGAGGCAGAGCGGACCAGTGGAGAAGACCGAGACCTTCAGCGGGGCCGGGACACACAGCGGCTCCGTCGGCCCGGTGGCCAGCCGGCAGGGCGCCGGAGGGATCGTGACGATCACGGTCACCGTCACGGACAGCGGAGGACTCAGCCGCCAGGTGGAGAGCAAGGTAGAGGTCGTCGACTGCGGGGACGAACCCGGCGTTGTGACGTAGACATCGATCCGAGCGGAGATACAGGTGCTTTGTTGGTTCTGCCCGAAGGCGGCCCGGGGTGGCTGCCGGTTCTGCGGCCGAGGCGTGTGTGAGGACCACGCCCGTTTCGGGCCGTACCTGCTGGAGGTGCACCGGTCGGAGCGCCGGGGCCGGGCGGAGGGGTTGGTCGTCGAGGACGCGTTGCAGTGCGGCACCTGCCGGCCCAGACCGCAGCCCGTACCAATGCCGGAGCTGGACTGACGGCGGACCGTCCGGTCACCGGCGGCCCGCGCCGGCCGCTGCCGGGCTCGTGGCGGATGGTCGTCCCGGACTACCCTGGAGCGACATCGACGAGGGGAACGGCGATGAGTGACTTCGACACCGTGCTCGAACGCCTGCTGACCGACCCTGGCTTCGCCGCCGGGCTGGCCGCCGACCCGACGACGGCGCTCGCTGGCTATCAGCTCACCGCAGAGGAGCAGGAGCTGCTGCAGACCCAGATGGGCGGCGCCGCGACCGGCCCGACAGCGGCGGTGGAGACGCGGGCGAACCAGTCCAGCGCGTTCGGGCTGCTGAGCCCGTTGACCGGGATGATGGGCGGCTTCGGCGACATCGGCGCGGCAGCCGGTGCCGTCGACGAGGCTCTCGGCTCTGCCGGTGCGCAGAGCGGCTTCGGTTCGGCTGGAGCGCAGAGTGGTTTCGGTTCCGCCGGGTCCGGCGGTGGGCTCGGTTCGGCCGGTGCGCAGAGCGGCTTCGGCCCGGCCGGGGCGGACAGCGGTTTCGGGGCCCGGCCGGACGCGGCCGGCCCGTCGGTGCCGGAGCGGCCCGCCGGATTCGGCCCGGCGCCCCAGCCGGTCGAGCCGTCGGTGCCGGAGGACTACCGGACCCGGGTGGACGTCGACGGCGACGGCGAGTGGGACCGGCACATGATCCGGGGCCGAGCGGACGGTGGGGTGGACATCCTGGTCGACCGGGATGGCGACGGCCGGGTCGACTTCGTCGGCCGCGACGACGACGCCGACGGTCTGGTCGACTCCGCGGCGTACGACACCGACGGTGACGGGTTCTTCGAACAGACCCACTACGACGACGACGGCGACGGGTGGCTCGACCGCAGCGTCACCAACCAGCCGCCGAGCACCGAGCCGCCCCCGGTCGGTGGTGGGTTGATCGGCGACAACCTGCGGCTCCCGGAGGAACTGGGCTGACCTTTCCGGCGGCGGCCGCCAGCAGCGGTGCCGACGACCGCTCACCGGCGGGCGTGGGCCGTCCGCCGACAGGGACTGGCGCCGATGGCCGCCGGGCCTGACGATGGGGTCAGGAGGTGATCGCGTGGTCGCCATCGCCACCGACCGACTGACGAAGGTCTTCGACGACGGCACCGTCGCAGTCGACGGGGTGAGTCTCGCGGTCCCGTCCGGCCAGTTCCTGGTGCTGCTCGGGCCGACCGGATGCGGCAAGTCGACGATCCTGCGGCTGGTCGCCGGGCTGGAAACGCCGACGTCCGGGCACGTGCTGATCGACGACCGGGTGGTGGACGGCTGGTCGGCGCAGCGACGACAGGTGTCCATGGTGTTCCAGGACTACGCGCTGTACCCGCATCTGACGGTCGCCCAGAACATCGCCTTTCCGCTGCGTATGGGTCACGGCCCGGCGGTGGAACAGCGGATCCGGCAGGTGGCCGCCGAGCTGGGCATCGCCGAGCATCTGCACCGGCAGCCCGCCGTGCTGTCCGGTGGGCAACGTCAGCGGGTCGCCATGGCCCGGGCCATCGTGCGCCAGCCGAAGGCGTTCCTGCTGGACGAACCGCTGTCCAACCTGGATGCCGGGCTGCGGGCCGAGTTGCGTGCCGACGTGACGGCGCTGGCCCGCCGGCACGGGGTGACCACCGTCTACGTGACCCACGACCAGACCGAGGCGCTGACCATGGCGGACCAGCTCGCGGTGCTCCGCAAAGGCCGGCTGCAGCAGATTGGGCCGCCGGAGCAGGTGTACGGTGACCCGGCGAACCTGTTCGTCGCGGCGTTCCTCGGCACCCCACGGACCAGCCTGCTGCAGGGGGCGGTCTACGCCGAGCCGGACCGGGTGGTGATCGACCTCGGTTCGCAGGTGCTGGAGCTGCCGGTGGGTGACGCCCGGGTGGCCCGGCTGGCCGAGCACCACACCGAGCGGGTCACCGTGGCGTTGCGGGCCGACGCGCTGTACCCCGTACCGCCGACCGGCGCTGACCCGGCGCGACCCGACGGCCCGGACCCGGCCGGGTCCGACCGGACGCTGTCGGTCACCCTGCGCGGCACAGTCCGGGCGGTGGAGAACCTCGGCCACGAGGCACTGGTCTGGGTGGACACCGGCGGCCTGCCCACCTCCCCGGCCGAGTCGCAACTGGATCTGCCGGATCCGCAGACCCACCTGGCCGAGCTGCTGGCCGAGGATCCGCCGCCCCGGCACCAGCTGCGGAAGACCATCGCCCGGATGATCCCGCAGCAGCGCCGTCCGGACCCGCCGGCGACCGCTCGGACCCGGTACGGCTTCTACCCGGTGTACGAGCCGGATCCGTCCGACCCACCGGACGGTGACGGTGACGTCGTGGTTCGGGTGCCGGCGACGGCACCGCCGCAGCCCGGCGAGACGATGACCATGGCGCTGGATCTGGACCGGCTGCTGCTGTTCGACCGGTCCGGGCACCGCATCCGCCTGCACTGACGCACCTGTACCGCGACCCGGTTGGTGCCGTGGCGGCCGGCGGGTCAGACGGCGGCACCGGCCAACTGGTCCAGTGCCGAGTCCAGCTCGTCGGCGTACGCGTAGGTGATCGCGCCTTCGTCGGCGCGGATCCGCACCTTGCGGCGCAGCTGGTCGACGTCCCGGTCGATGTCGGCGGTGCCACTGGTCAACGAGGTCCGCAGGTTACGGACCAGGTTCTGCAGGTCGAGGCCGGCGTCGCGGCGGATCGCGCCGTCCGCCAGCCCGTCGTCGATCACCTGACCGAGCAGAGTGATCGCCTCGTCGACGGTCGGAACGACCGGTCCGGTCGGTGCCGGTGCGGTGTCGGTCGCCGCAGGGGTCGGCGCGGCACCGGTGGCGGGCGCGTCGGTGGGCGGTGCGTCCGCCGACGGCCCCGGCTGGGTCGGCTGTGCCGGCGGGGCGGGATCGGCGGGCGTGCCGGTGGACTGCGGTTGCCCGGCGGGCGGCGGATGGTCGTTGCCCGGCCGCCGCAGCACCTCGGGCTGCAGCAGCAGGATCACGGCGACCGCTACGGCGCCGACCACCAGTAGCGTGGCGACCCTGGAATCGAGCCGGCCGAACCACCGTCGACCGTCGACAGCCGGCGGCCCAGCGTCGGCGGCCGGTGTTGCGGCGTCTGGGGCCGGTGGATCGGAGCCGAAGGCCGGTGTTTCGGCGTCGGCGGGCGGCGGAGCGTCGGACCCGGCCATCGTCGGCAGGGTCATCGTCGGCGCGAGCATGGTCGCCGCCTGCGGATCGGCCGGCAGCAACTGGTCCCGCAGCGCGGCGCCGACCTGATGCGCGGTGGGGCGGCTCAGCGGGTCCCGGGACAGGCAGCGCAGGCAGATCTCGGCGACCGGGGTGGGCAGTCCGGGCACCGTCAGCGGCGGGATCTCCTGGTCGAGTGCGCGGTGCAGGTCGTCCCAGGTGTCGGCGGGGTACGGCACCCGGCCGGTGAGGGTCTCGTAGAGCAGGACACCGAGCGAATAGACGTCGGTGGCGGGCTGCGCCGGCCGGCCGTCGAGGCGTTCCGGGGCCACGTACGCCGGGGTGCCGAAGGTCTCGCCCTCCTCGTCCTCGTCGGGAGCACCGATCTGGGTGGCGATGCCGAAGTCGAGCACCTTGGCGCCGATCGAGGTCATCATGATGTTCGCCGGGGTGACGTCGCGGTGCACGATGCCCAACCGGTGCGCGGCGGCCAGCGCCTCGGCGACCTGGGCGCAGGTCTCCACCGCCGCCGGCCAGGTCAGCGGGCCGGCGGTGAGCCGGGCGTCCAGCTCCTCGCCGGACAGCAGCTCCATCACCACGAACGCGGTGACGGTGCCGTCCGGTGCGACCGCCTCGCCGTAGTCGTGCACCGCGGTCACGTGGGGATGGATCAGCTGGGCGGCGGACCGTGCCTCCTCCCGCACCATGCTGCGGAACCGCGCGTCGGCGGCCAACGACGCGGCGAGCACCTTGACCGCGACCACCCGGTCGAGCACCTCGTCGCGGGCGCGCCAGATGACCGACATGCCGCCGGCACCGATCCGGTCGATGAGACGGTATCTGCGGGCGAGCAGTTCGCCCGCTTGCAGCGATGCCATGGTTGTCGCACCTGCCTGGGGAGTGGAGGTCGTATCAGGCTGCGCGAAATGGCACGTCCTGTCAACGGCACGTTAAACAGGCGAACATTTATCATTTAACCCGACATAGGCCAGCATTGCCGATGAGCCGGTAATACCGAGCGAGTCCGGGCCGTGAGCCGACCCGACCGGCGGCCACCGGGCCCGTGCCAGGATGAACGCCATGGTCAACGGTCCGGTCGCCTTCGTACTGGGCGGCGGCGGGGTGCTCGGCGCGGTCGAGGTCGGCATGCTGCGCGCCCTGTTCCGCTCCGGCATCCAGCCCGATCTCGTCGTCGGCACCTCGATCGGCGCCGTCAACGGCGTACTGGTCGCCGCCGACCCCTCCGAGGCGGTCACCCTGCGGCTGGTCCGGCTCTGGGCCTCCCCGGAGGCCAGCGAGGTGTACGGCGACTCGATGGCCCGCCAACTGCGCCGGTTCGCCGCCCGTACCCACCTGCACTCGCCACGGCCACTGCGCCGGCTGCTGGAGGCCGAACTGGGCGACACCACCACCTTCGCCGACCTGGCCGTGCCGTTCCACTGCTGTGCCGCCAGCATCGAACGCGCCGCCGAACACTGGTTCGACACCGGCCCGGTGGTGCCGGCAGTGCTCGCCTCGGCCGCGGTGCCCGGCCTGCTGCCCCCGGCCGAGATCGACGGTGAGCACTTCATCGACGGCGGGATCGTCAACTCGATCCCGATCGGCAAGGCCGTCGAAGCCGGGGCGAAGCGCGTCTTCGTGCTCCAGGTCGGCCGGATCGAGCGGCCACTCAGTGCGCCCCGGCGGCCCTGGGAGGTCGCCCAGGTCGCCTTCGAGATCGCCCGCCGGCACCGGTTCGCCCGGGAACTGGCGGCGCTCGGTCACGATGTGGAGGTGCACGTACTGCCGACCGGTGGGGGAGAGACACGTGACGACACACCCTGGGCGTACCGGGACATGACCGCCGTCGGCCGACGGATCAGCCGCGCCTACACCGCCTCCCGGCGCTACCTCAAGACCAACGTGGCCGGCTGCTGATGCCGCTGCCACCCCGCTGGGTACGCCGGACACTGCTCGCCCCGGCGGTACCGCTGCTTGCCGCTGCGGTGCTCACCACGCTGCCGTTCTGGATCTTTCTGGCCGCCGCCGCCTCGCTGCTGGTGCCCGGCCGGCTGCGGGTGTTGCGACTGTTCTGGGTCGCCGTGGTCTATCTGCTGTGGGACACCGCCGCTCTGATCGCCCTATTCGGACTCTGGCTGGCCTCCGGCTGCGGCTGGAAGATCCGCAGCCCGGCCTTTCAACGCGCCCACTACGTGCTGACCGGTTGGTTCCTGACGTTCTTCTTCTGGCATGCCCGCTGGGCGTTGCGGCTGAGTATCGACGTGGTCGGCACTGATCCGGACACCGCGCTGCCCGGCCGTCCCGAGTTGGTGGTGTCCCGGCATGCCGGCCCGGGCGACTCGTTCATCCTGATCCACGGCTTGGTCAACTGGTTCGACCGGGAGCCGCGGATCGTGCTCAAGGAGACCCTGCAGTGGGATCCGGCGATCGACGTGCTGCTCAACCGGCTGCCCAACCGGTTCATCGCCCCTGGTGACCGGCGCGCCGAGCCGGTCGAGACCCAGATCGCGCATCTGGCGACCGGACTGGACGCCAACGACGCGTTCGTCATCTTCCCCGAGGGCGGCAACTTCACCCCGGGCCGGCGCAGCCGGGCGATCGAGCGGCTGCACGCGTTGGGACTGCACGGGATGGCGGCCCGCGCCGAGTCGATGCGGCACGTTCTGGCACCGCGCCCCGGCGGCCTGCTCGCCGCGCTGGACGCGGCCCCGGACGCGGGCGTCATCTTCGTCGCGCACACCGGTCTGGACCGGATGCTGACCGGTGCCGACGTGTGGCGGGAACTGCCGATGGACAAACGGATCGTGATGCGGTTCTGGTCGGTGCCGCCCGAGGAGATCCCGGCCGGCCGTGACGAACGCATCGAGTGGCTCTACGACTGGTGGGCGCGGATCGATTTGTGGATCGAGAAGAACCGCTCGGACACCTTGAGGGCGTAGGGTTCGCCCTGTGGATCAAATCTCCGTTGTGACGACGGTGGTGGATGCCCGTTCGGTCGCCGAGGTGCTTGCTGCATCCGCGGTGGCCGGCCGGTTCGCCGCCTGCGCCCAGATCGGTGGTCCGGTGGCCAGCACCTACTGGTGGGAAGGCCGGGTGGAGACCACGAAGGAGTGGTCTGTGCAGTTCAAGACCGCCACCGACCGTAGCGACCCACTGGTCACCTATCTGCGCACCGCGCACCCCTACGACGTACCCGAGATCCTGGTTGCCGTCATCGAAGCCGGCAATCCCGATTACGCCCGGTGGGTGTACGACCACACCCGTCCCTGAGTCGTTCCTCAGTCGTCCATTCGTGGTCGGCTGGTCCTGAACCGTCCGTACCCGAGTCGTCCGCTCGGTCGGACTGAGTACCCGCACTCTGTCGGTCACCCGGCCGGGCGACGACGATGCGGTCATGAGCAGTACCGCGAAAGCCCACTACCCGTGCCCAGCCTGCGGCACGCCGGCGAGCCTCGCCGCCGGCTGCCCGGGCTGCGGCCGGGGGCCCGACCCGGTCGCCGCCGAGGTGATCCGGCTCGACGGCGAGATAGCCGGGCTGGCCGCCCGAGTCGAACAGGCCAGGTCCGCGTGGGCCACGCTGAGTGGGCAGTTGCACGCCGCGCAGGTCCGCCGGCAGCAGTTGGCGGTCCAGGTGCAGGCGGCGGTACGGGCGACGACCGTCCCACCGGCCCGACCGGCCGTCGCACCGGCCACCGCACCGGCCGCCGCACCAGCCACCGCACCGGCCGCCGCGCCAGCCGGCCCGCCACCCCGGCCGGAGACCTCCACCCGTACCGTGCAGACCATCCTCTTCGTCCTTGGTGGACTGCTGCTCGGCACCGCCGCGATCGTCTTCACCGCGGTCGCCTGGGCCAGCGTCGGCGTCGGCGGCCGGGCGGCGATCCTGGCCGGCGTCACCGCCGTACTGCTCGCCCTGCCGCCGCTGGCCACCTGGCGCGGCCTGCGCGGCACCGCCGAGACGTTCGCCGCGCTCGGGTTGCTGCTGGTGTTGCTGGACGGCTACGCCGCTCGCTACGTCGACCTGTTCGGCGCCGCCGACCTGCCCGCCGCCCGGTACGCCGCCGTGACCTTCGCGGTCACCGGTCTGGTCGCCGCCGGCTACCATCTGATCACCAGCCTGGCGGCGGCCCGCTTCGCCGCCCTGCTCGCCGCGCAACCCGTGCTGCCGCTGCTCGCCGTCGACCTGCGCGCCGACGCCGCCGGCACCACTTTGTTGCTGCTCGGCACCGCCCTGGGCACCCTGGCGATGATCGCGCTCACTCCGCCGGCCCGGCTGGCGCTGCGGATCACCGGCTGGGTGGCCGTCGGCGCGGCGCTGACCGCCGCCGGGATCGCCGCCCTGGCCGCCGTCATCGTCGGTCACCCGTCCGGCGCTCCCGCCCTGGCCGGGTTGCCGCTACTGGCGGTCGCCGCCGTGCTGGTCGTCGCCGGTCGGCTCACCGGCGTACCGGCGCTGCTGGCGATCAGCCTGGCCGGGCTGGCCCCGGCGGTCACCATCGCCGTGCTCCGGGCCGGCACCGAACCGGCACCGTCGCGGGCTCTGGCCATCGTCGCCGGCACCACCGTCGGGCTCGCCCTCGCCGGCCGTTACCTGCGTGGCCGGCTGCCGGCGGTGGTCCGTACCGGGCCGTGGGCGGGTGCGCTGCTGGTGACCGGGCTGCTCGGGGCCGGCGTACTGCTGACCGCTCTGGCCGTCGCCGCCGAGGGCATCGCGGCGGCCCGTCCGCTGTGGCGGGCCGGCGCCGGCCCGGTCGACGCGCCCGGCGACTGGCAGGTGCCGTTCGCCGTCGTCGCGGTCACCGGCGCGCTGATCCTGCTGCTGCCCCGGGCGCTCCGGCCGATGCTGCTCACCGTCGGCGCCGCCACCGGGCTGCTGACCGTACCGGCGGCGATCCCGGTGCCGTGGTGGGCGGTCGCCGCCGCAGGCCTGGCCGGTGGGGCGGTGGCGGCGGTACGGGCCGCCCGGTCCCGGCATGCCGTCGTCGCGTTGCCCAGCGCGGCCGTCGCCGCCCTGCTGACCGGTCACGCGCTGCTGGTCAGCGCCGGCCGACCGGCCGTTGCCACGACCGCCGTCGCGGTCGTCGTCGGCACGGCGCTCGCCGTCGCCGCGGTCGCCCGCCGCGCCGTGCGGCGACCCGAAGCCCGCTGGTGGCAGGCCCCGATCGGCGGCCTCGGCGTCGCCGTCGCGGTCGCCGGCTGGCCGGCGCTCGTCGCGCTCGCCGTGCACACCCTCGACCCGTCGGCGGGCTGGCCGGCCCGCGCCGGGGCAGCCGCCGCCATCGGGCTGCCGGTCGCGCTGGCCGCGGTCCGCCGCTGGTGGCCCGGATACCTCTGGTACGCCGGGGCGGCGCTGCCGGTCACCGTCGTCGCCACCCTTGTCGCTCCGGCCGCCGGCACCGTGCCGTACGCGCCGGGGGAGTCCACCGGCGGGTACGCCGCCGCGGCGGCGCTGCTGCTGGCCGTCGCCGCGACCCTCGTCCCCCGTGGCGTGCTGCGACTGCTGCTGACCGGCGTGGCCGCGGCGCTGGCGCTGCCGGCGGCGGTCAGCGCCCTGCCGGTGCTGGCGTCGCTGCTGCTCACCCCGTACCGCTGGCTGGACGCCAGCTGGGCCGGCGTACCGGCCGGGACCGGACTCAGCCCGACGCTGCCGGTGTCGGTCCCCGCCGCCGGGGCGGTCACCCTGGCCGTGCTCGCCGCTGCCGTCACCGTGGCCGCCGTGGCCGGTCACCGGGCGCGGTACGCGATGCTGGCCGGCGGCCCGGTTGCCTTCGTCGCCATGCTGGCCGCCCTGGCCAGCGCCGGTACGCCGTGGCCGGTGGTGCCGGCACTCAGCCTCGCCGCCGGACTGGCCGGGCTGGTGGTCGCCGCCCGGTCCACCGCCGCGCCGCAGGTGGCGGTCACCCTGCTGGTCGGTGCCCCACTGGCCGGGGCCGGGTCGGCCGGTCTGTTGCCCACCCGGGTCAGCACCCTGACCGCGCTGGCCGCCGTGGTGGCGTGCGCCGCCGGAATCGGCGCGGCGGGTCGCCGTACCCCGGTGCGGGTGGCTGGCGGGATCGTCGCTGTGGTCGCCGGCGGTGTCCTCGCCGCGACCGCCGTGCGCGCCGCTGACTTGCCGGTCCGGGTCGGCGGGTACGCGGTCCTCGCCGTCGCCGCGCTGGCCCTGGCCGTCGGCGCGGCGCTGACCCTCCGGTCAGCCACCGGGGGCGTACGGGGGCGGGCCGAGTCGATCGGCGTCGAAGTGGCCGGGCACGCCGCCGCCGGCGCGGCCCTGCTGATGACGGTCGGCTCGGCCCGGTACGCAGCCGGGGTATGCACCCTGTGGGGCGTCGTGCTGGGTGCCCGGGCCCTGCTGGCGACCGCCTACCCGGTACCGCCGCTGTCCGGCGAACGGCCGGCGGTGCCGCACCTGCCGTGGGCGCTGGCCATGACGGCCCTGGCCAGCGAGATCGGCGCCTGGTGGCTGCTGCTGAGCAGTGCGCAGGTGGCGCTGACCGAGGCGTACACGCTGCCGCTGGCCCTGGCCGCGCTCGGCGTCGGCTGGCTTACCCTGCGTGCCCAGCCGCAGCGGTCCAGCTGGCTCGGGTACGCTCCCGGCCTGGCCGCCGCCCTGCTGCCCAGCCTCGGCTCGGTGCTGGTCGCCGACGGCCAGCCGGTGCGCCGGCTCCTGCTCGGGGCCGGGGCGGTGGCGGCGGTGCTGCTCGGTGCGGCGTACCGCCGGCAGGCCCCAGTGATGATCGGCGGTGCGGTGCTGGCGGTCCTCGCGGTGCGGGAACTCGTCGCCGTCTGGGACCTGCTGCCCCGGTGGAGCTTCCTGGCCGTCGGCGGCCTGGCGTTGATCACTCTGGCGGTCACCTACGAGCGCCGTCGCCGGGATCTGCGCAGATTGCGTACTGTTGTCGGCCGGATGACCTGACCGGGGGGAGGGGGCTAGCGTCACCCGGGTTCCGGGGGCAGACAGGATTACCCCACGCGGCGGATCCCAGCAGACTGGAGACGCCGCTGGTCCGGCCATCCCCGGCACCGCCAGTACCCCGGCATCACCACCCGACACGACCGCCCAGGCACGGCCACTACCCAGGCACGGCCACTACCCAGGCACGGCCAGCGCCCTGGCACCCGCCACCCCCCGAATCGCCGGCCCCGACGGGCCGGGAGAGCCACGGAAGGCATTCGATGACTGCTGCCGCACCCACCCGTACCAGCCCCCGCCCGCGGGGCAGCGACTACGCCGACCTGTCGCGGCGGGTGAGTCAGGTCGGGCTGCTGGACCGCCGACCAGCCTGGTACGCCGCCCGGATCGTGCTGACCGTCGGGGCCTACCTGGCCGGCTGGGCGGTGCTGCTGGCCGGCGGGGACAGTTGGTGGCAGCTGCTGACCGCCGTCGGGTTGGCGGTCGCCGCCACCCAGGTGGCGTTCCTCGGCCACGACGCCGGACACCGGCAGATGTTCCGCACCCGTCGGGCGAGTGAGACCGCCGGCCTGCTGCTCGGCAATCTCGGGGTCGGGCTCGGCTACGGCTGGTGGATGGACAAGCACACCCGGCACCACGCCAACCCGAACCACGTAGACGACGACCCGGATGTCGGAGCCGGAGCGCTGGTCTGGACCGAGGAGCAGGCCGCCGCGACCCGGGGCTTCGGCCGCTGGCTGGCCCGCCGGCAGGCGTACCTGTTCTTCCCGATGCTGCTGCTCGAAGGCCTGTCGCTGCGGGTGGCCAGCATCCAGGCGGTGATCAACGGCCCGGTGAAGCGGCGCGCCGTGGAGGGGGCGCTGCTGGCGGTGCACACCGCCGCGTACCTCGGGATCGTCTTCGCGGTGCTGTCGCCGCTGCGGGCGGTGGCCTTCATCGTGCTGCACCAGGCGCTGTGGGGTCTCTACATGGGGTGCGCGTTCGCGCCGAACCACAAGGGGATGCCGATGTTCGGCCCGGACGACGACCTGGACTTCCTGCGCAAGCAGGTGCTGACCTCCCGCAACGTGCGCGGCGGCTGGTTCGTCGACGTACTGCTCGGTGGACTCAACTACCAGATCGAGCACCACCTGTTCCCCAGCATGCCGCGGCCGCATCTGCGGTACGCCCAACCGATCGTGCGCGGCTACTGCCAGGAACGCGACCTGCCGTACACCGAGGCCGGGCTGATCGACTCGTACGCCGAGGCGCTGCGCCACCTGCACTCCGTCGGCCAGCCGCTGCGCTGAGTCGGCCGGTTGCCGCCGCTGCGTTGAGTCGGCCGGTTGCCGCCGCTGCGTTGAGTCGGCCGGTTGCCGCCGCTGCGTTGAGTCGGCCGGTTGCCGCCGCTGACCCACCCGGCTCCGCTCCCCGCCGTACCCATGATCAGTTGATGAAAATTCGGTCTGCTGCCGGCGTGTCGCCCAGCTCAGCATCAAGTGATCATGATGACCGCTGGGTAGCAAGCGCGGGGCCACCCCAGTGGGTGGCCCCGCACCGTCGGTCGGCCTAGCGCTGCCTGCCGGTCGGACTTGAGCTGCCTGTCGATCACACCTCGAACATGTCCAGCATGTCGTCCGACATGTCGATGATCTCGCCGTCCGGCTTCTCCACGGTCACCGGCTCGCCGAAGTTGGCGTACCCGATGGTGATGGTGCCGGAGGTTGCCGACACGCTCTCCAGGTCGATGACCATCTCGACCAGCCGGCCCTCGGCGTCGAGCGTCGCGGTGAACGGCACCGCCTTGGCCGCGTCCCCCAGATCGGCGAGCATCTCCTCGTCTGCGCTCGGCGACTGGGTCATGTCGATCGAGCCGGCGATCTCGGTGTCGGTGGACCACTCGGCCTCGGCGACGCTGCCGATCAGCTCGGCCGGGTCACCGGTCGGCATCATGCTGAAGCCGGCACCGGCAGGAAGCTTCGAGGTGTCCGACTTCATCCACACGTCGGCGAGCTCGTCCATGTCCGTGCCGCCGAGCTGCATGTAGATGTCGGTGCCGAGCTGGCGAAGAACGATCTTCACCGTGTCGCCGTCGGCACCCATGTTGATCTCGATGTTCGACTTGTCACCGGCGGGGTCGACGTCGCCGACGACCTCCATCAGGACGCCGTCGGTCTCGGTACCCAGGCTCATGGTGAGCCGGGCGCTCTCCTCGGTGCTCTTCCCGGTGGCGGCGGCGATCGCCTCCGTGGCGTCACCCCGGTTGTCGGCGGCACCGGCCTCGGCGCTGCTGCCGGTGGCGGGTGCGTCGGTGTCAGCCGTGCCGCCGCAGCCGGAGACCGCGAGCGAGAGCGCGGCGACGACGCCGATTCCGGCATGCGTCAACCGTCGAATGTGCATGGAAATGTTCCGTCCCCTCGTGAATGCAGCCGGCGGGAGAACGCCACGACGGTGGCGTCTGCGACGTCGCCGTACCACTGCGGTAGGGCGTCCGCCGGCTGGTGCCGCGCCAGCCTACCGGTCGGGTCCGGTCCGGGGTGGACCGCTGGCGAGCGGTGCGCGGTCCGGTGCAGACAGGTGCGGTCCGGTGCCGGTCGGGTCACTCGTCGAGCGCGGCTACCATCGCCTCCGGCATCGGCACGATCTCGCCGTAGGTGGGGGCCTCGATGGTCTCGGCCCGGCCGAAGTTGCCGAGGCGCAGCCAGATCGTCGGCACCTCAGGCAGCTGCTGCTCGTCGCCGAGAGACAGGTCGACGAGCCGGCGCTCCCTGTCGAGGGCGGCGGTGAACGGCACGGCGCGGATCGCGTCGCCCAGCTCACCGAGGTCACCGAGGTCACCGGGGTTACCGAGGTTGCCGAGGTTGGGCAGGGCCACAGAGGACCATCCGGTCAGGTCGACGGTCCCGGCGATCACGTTCTCCCCGGTCCACTCGGCAGCGGTGACGCTGCGGAGCAGACCGTCCGCGCCAATCAGGTCACCCCTGGCCATCGTGTCGAGAGTGCCCCCGGGTGGTAGGTTCGCCCGCTCGGTGTGGAACCAGACTCCGGCCTGCTCTCCGCTGCCGCTCATCAGGTAGAAGTCTTCTTCCAGCAGGATCATGGTGATCATTACCATGGACCCGTCCTCCTGGAAGTAGGACTCGATCTTGATCCGTTGGTTCTCCGGGTCGATCTCGGCGTGCGCCTCGGTCGTCTCGCCGGACCGGCCGGACATGACGAACCGCACCCTGGCGGGCTGCTCCTGGGCCTTGCCGATCGCGGCGGCCAGCGCCTGCGTGGCGTCGCCTAGACGAGTAGTTCCGAAGTCAGGGGTCGATGTCCGGGCATGAGGAGAGGGCATCCAAGATCATGTTGTGACGCAAGACCTGGACACCCTCTTGACCGCACTGTACGTGAAGATCGACGACAGCATCCGCACGCCCCGGTGGCGCGGCCGACCACCACTGCTGACCGACTCCGAACTGGTCTGCCTGGCCGTGGCCCAGGTCCTGCTCGGCGCCCGTTCCGAAGCCCACTGGATCCGCTACGCCCGCGTCCACCTGGCCGGCATGTTCCCGTACCTGCCACAACGGCCCGGCTACAACAAACGGCTCCGCGCCGCCCTCCCACTGATCCGCAAGACGATCCGGAACCTGGCCCGCGACAGCGACTTCTGGTTCGACAACCACTGGATCGTCGACTCCACCCCGGTGCCGTGCGGCATGTCCCGCCCCACCGTCCAACGCTCGGACCTGGCAGGCTGGGCCGGATACGGCTACTGCGCCTCCCACTCCCGGTTCTTCTGGGGACTGCGCCTGTACCTGGTCTGCACCCCGACCGGGATGCCGATCCTGTGGGCCCTGGCCAACCCGAAGATCGGCGAGCGGAAGGTCCTCGCCGCGATGCTGCAGGTCGAGGCCGGTGTCGTCGCAGAACACGACGGCATCCTGCTGATCTCGGACAAGGGATTCGCGTCCAGACCACTCGAGCGGCACCTCGCCGACCAGGGCATCACCCTGCTACGCCCATCCCGCAAGAAGGAGAAGGCCCGCTACGGCGAACCGATGCTCAAGAAGGTCCGCCAGTTGATCGAGTCGGTCAACGACACCCTCAAAGGCCAACTCGACCTGGAACAACACGGCGGACGGACCTTCACCGGCGTCGCCGTACGCGTCGCCCAACGCCTCCTCGCCATGGCCGCCGCGATCTGGCACAACAACAAGACCGGCGCACCCGTCACCCGGTCCCTGATCGCCTACGACCACTGACCGGACTTCGGAACAACTCGTCTAGGCGGTCGGCTTGGTCGTTGCCTAGGTCGTCGGCGGAGCTGGCCGAGGCTGTGGCCGTCGGGTCCGGGTCGGTGGCAGGGCCCGACCGGCCACACCCGGTGACGATGAGGGCGAGGGAAACAACAAGCCCGCCGACAACTGCGGTAGCCCGCCTTATTTGTGGCATTTGTGCCTTCTCAAACAGGAATGACTGATGCCGAGACAACCTACTCGCCGCGACCCGCGTGCCGATCACCCGGGCGAGACAGACGGTAAGGTCACCGCATGGCAGAGGTGCTGGACACCGCACAGGTGCAGGCCGCGCTAGCGGAGCTGACGGACTGGGTGGGCGACCCCGAGGCGATCGCCCGTACCGTCTCGTTGGCGACCTTTCCCGACGCGGTCGCCGTGGTGACCCGGGTGGCGATCACCGCCGAGGAGATGGACCACCACCCGGACATCGACATCCGGTGGCGGACCCTGACCTTCCGGTGCCGCACCCACTCGGCCGGCGGCACCACCGCCCTGGACATCGAGCTGGCCCGCCGCATCGACGAGATCGTCGCGGCGCAGGGCTGACGGGGGAGCGGACACGGTGACATTCCCAGACCGGCAGAGGTACGCGGTGGGATTCCTGACCGGGGGAGGTACGCGGTGAGATTCGAGGTCAGCAAGGTGCTCGACGCGATCGAGCGCCGACTCAGCACCGATCCGGCGACCGCACGCGCCGTCGTGGACCTGGCCGAGGTCGTCCGGTACGTCGACTTCGACAACGGGCGGCCGGCCAACATGCTGCGCCTCGGGCAGCTGATCGACGCCCTCGGCCGCAGCGTCGCCGAGGAGAACGTCCCGGTGTACGTGGTCGTGCACCGCGGCCTGCTCTCCGACGCCGACCTGACCTCCAACGAGCGGATGGTCGCCCGCCGGTGGTCCGACGACGGCCTGGTGGAGGTGCTCGCCGACCCCGCCGACCGGCTGCTGGAGGTCGCCGAACTGCTCGGCCTGCCGGTGCTCAGCCGCCACCGGTTCGACGGCATGCGTGGGCGTTACCAGTGGCTCAACCAGCCTGGCCGGCTGCTCGCCCCGCTGCCCGGCCACGGCGGCCCGGCGCTGACCGCCCGCGCCGGCGGCGGCAACACACCGGCGACCGCCGAACCGTCGCCGGCCGGTGCCCAACTGCTGGCCCGACTGTGGAGCTGCCCCGACCCGGAATGCGCGCTGTTCGGCCGGATGCGGGTCGGCCGCCCCGGCGGGCAGCCGCCGCCGACACTGCGTACCGGCCAGCCGACCTGCCCCCGGCACGGGGAACGGCTTACCGAGACGGGTGCCCGCCCGCCGGCCGAGGTGCTGTCGATCCGGATCGACGGGATGGTCCGGCAACGGTTCGTCGTCTCCGCCGACCACCCGATGGTGGTCGGCCGGGCACCCGAGCGGGGCGAAGGCATCATGCTCGGCCAGTGGCTCACCGAGGAGGCGCGGCGCTGGATCAGCCGCAGCCACGTCCGGTTCGAGCTGCACGGCAGGGACCTCGTCGTGCAGGACGTCAGCACCAACGGCACCGGCATACGGCCGGGTGGCTCGCCCGACGACGACGAACGCCGCACCATCAAACGCCAGGCCCGGCCGTTGCAGGCCACCGACGTCGTCGAGCTCTACCCGGGGGTGCACATCGCCCGGTCGAAGGTCTGGGCCACCGGTGGCGTGTCGAACCCGACGTCGGTGATGGCCGACGCGCCGACCATGGCGCTGCGGATGATGGACCGCCCCTGACCCCCGCGTTTCCTTCAGCCGAGATGGTCGGCCGGTGACGTCTGCAGCAGCCAGGCCAGCGGCATCTTGGCGCTCTCCTGGTAGGTGCCGTGCGCGGCGAGCCGGTGCAGGGTGACGGTCTGCGCGCCGTCCCGGTCGACCACCCAGTACTGCGGGATGCCCGCCGAGGCGTACTCGCGGACCTTTGTCACCGCGTCTATGCCTTCCGAGCCGGGCGAGACGATCTCGATCACGAGCACGATGTCTGCCACCGCCGACCAGACGCTCCTGGGCGGAGGCTTTTGCCAGACGCTGATGTCCGGGATCCTGCCCCCGTCTACGTTCGGACCAGGGATCCGGATACCAACTGCCTGCAGCACCTGCTCTGCCGGCCAACCCGCCATGATGAACCAGGCGCACAGCCGGCTCGCGGCCACCGCGTGCGCGGAGTCGGGCGGTACGGCCGGTGTGCGCTCAGTGCTCATGAGGCTGATTGTCGTAGGTCTCGCCGTTGACGGGGCGGGGGCGCTCGACGACACCGGGGCGGGTCAGCGCGCTCTTGTAGACCGCGATCGCCACCATCCGGCCGTCTCGGCCACTGGCGACGACGGTGCCGATGAGACCGACGACCTGCGACTGCTCCTGGTCGAGCCCGTAGCGGATGTCGGCGACCCGGACGATCATCGACCGGTCGGCGTACACCCAGTCGGCCTTGCCGAGACGCAGCGTGTCGCCGACGCGGAGCAGTTCGTCACGCGACATCGTCACCACCCCCATTCCCATCGGCTTCGTCGTCGGGGGTCATCGGAGGCCACAGGCCGGCGAAATAGAGTACGGCCATCACCCGCCGGGCCTTTCCCGGATCGTGTCGGCGCAGCACCGCGAGCGCCTTCGTGAACGGCTCGCAGAGCGCGGCGGAATTGCATACCCGGCATTCGGCGAGTCGGCTCGGCAGGTGGGTGCTGACGATCTCCCGGGCTCGCTGTACCACCGGATGATCCACTGACAGGTGGACGCTGTCCGGCAGTGGCGGTCGGTTCGGCGTCGGATCATGATCCTTTTTCTCGCCGGGCGGGGTGCCGATCGAGGTGTAGCGGGCGAGGCGGGGTGTGCCGCCGATCCCGTCGTTGCGTAACACGTGATCTCCCTTGCCGTCGTCAAAGCGCCTGTGGCGATTTCCACCCTGGACTGTGCGACCTCGACACGGAATACTCAGACCACCGAATGCCGTGCGTCAGTCATTCCAGCGCGTACCAATGGATTCCAATGGAGGCCAGGAGATGAGCGAGCTTCAGGATCTGTTGCGCAGTGAGCGCCTCAAGCGCAACCTGACCCAGGCCCAGGTGGGTGAGGCCATCCGGGTCAGCAATTCCCTCATCGGCGCGTTTGAGACCGGCAAGTCGATCCCGCTGCCGGACACCGCCGTCGACCTCGACCGCATCTACGAGACCGGCGACCAGGTCCAGCGGCTGTCCCGGACTGCCCGGGAGGACGCGCAGGCCCTGTGGCTGCGCTCCTGGCTGGAGAGTGAGCGCCGCGCGCTGGTGCTGCGCTCGTTCGAGCCGCTGGTGATCCCGGGGCTGCTGCAGACCGAGGCGTACGCCCGCGCGGTCCTCGCCGTCGGGCCGCGCACCCGACGGCGGCTCGACGAGGCGCTCGCCGTTCGACTGGAACGCCAGTCGGCCACGCTGGACCGCGACGAGGACATCCAGTTCACCTCGATCATCGCCGAGGCGGCGCTGCGCGTGACCGGTGCCTTCATGAAGGACCAGTTGGAGCACCTGGTCGACATCGGTCACCGCCCGGATGTGCAGATCCGGGTGCTCCCCGCCGACGTCGGCATGCACCCCGGGATCGCGGGCGCGTTCGTCGTCGCCTGCCTCTCCAACGACCGGCGGATCGGCTACCTCGACGACCAGCTGAGCGGTCGGATCGTCACCGAGGCTCAGGACGTGCTCGACCTGGAACAGACGTGGGATGCTCTGTCGGGACTGGCGCTCACCGTCAGCCAGAGCCGCGACCTGATGCTAAGGATGATCGATGAATATGAGTGAGCCGATCTGGCGCAAGTCGAGCCGCAGCAGCTCCAACGGCGGCAACTGCGTGGAGGTCGCCGACAACCTGCCGGGCCGGGTGCTGGTGCGCGATTCGAAGGACCGGGCCGGTGGCACGTTGGCCTTCGCGCCGGCTGCCTGGTCCGCCTTTGTCGCTCACACCCCGTCAGCCGTACGCTGACCCACCCCCAACGCCGCCCCACCCAGCCCTCTGGGCATGTGCACTCAGCCGACCGGCCTCGCCCCCGTCCCACCAGCCGGGGCGAGGCCGGCCGCGCGAGCCGCGCCGCCCGGCCAGCATGTACGAGACAGTGCTCCGCGAAGCGACGACGGCAGATGATCTCGTTCGATGGCTCGACGGCCCGACGCTCGTCTGTCTCTGGCCCACCGTGGTCCTGCCTCCGCAGGTACGGTGGCTGTGGGAGTCCAAACACCAGGCACTCGTTCACACCCGGCCCGGAACCGGGCCGCGACCTGATCGTGAGGATGATCGATGAACGCGAGTGAGCCGATCTGGCGCAAGTCGAGCCGCAGCAGCTCGAACGGTGGCGACTGCGTGGAGGTCGCCGGCAACCTGCCGGGCCGGGTGCTGGTGCGCGATTCGAAGGACCGGGCTGGTGGCACGTTGGCCTTCGCGCCGGCCGCCTGGTCCGCCTTCGTCGCTCACACCCCGTCAGCCGTACGCTGACCACCGGGGTCGGCGTGCGCCCGCCGGAGCTTCCGTTGACGCCGATCGGCCTGACGCCGGTCGACCGGTCGCACCTGCGGATGTCTGCCTCAGCTTCGACACGTTGCGCCGGTGACGGCTTCCCGCCACCCCGATGGCGCTTCGGCGCGGTGATGCCACAGATGCATCTTGATTCATCTCCGGCATCAGGCTCGACCGGGTCACCTGTGCGGCGCTAGAAGTCGAGCAGGGCGTCGGTCGTGACGTCGATCGGAAACGGAAGGTCGGAGGTCAGCCGCTGCCCGTTTGCGGCAACCGCATGCTCGACGTAGTGCTCGCCCTCAAGCCGGAACAGTCGCAGCGTAAGTGCTTCGTACTCGACCATGTCGGGCTCGACGAGTAGGTACCAGCCGATCCGCGCGGCCGCGTAGAACTGCATTTTCTGTACGCGGTCGGTGGCGACACTGCTCGGCGAGGTGATCTCGCCGGCCAGGACGACCTCGTGTGCGTCGGCGACGCCGCCGAGTCGCCCGACCTTCGCCACCACCAGGTCCGGGATCACGATCCGGTTGGCGGCCAGTCGTACGTTCACCGCCTCGTGTGCGCGCAGACCCGCCGACCGCGCGGCCGGCCGGATCGCGGTCAGGAGGAGGAACGAGATGTCCTGATGGGGTCGGTCCGGTGTCGGGTGCACCCACAGCCCGCCGTCGATCAACTCGATCCGGTTCCGGGTCTCCCCGAGCGCGGAGTACTCGGATTCGGTCCACGGCTCGGGGTGATCAAGTGCGGCAACGCTCATCGGCACACTCACCTTCTGATGCTCCTGACTACTTGGTTGGCGGGTCAGATGTCGGTCGCGACGAGGTGGACGCAGTGTCGGGCTCTGCGGAGCGTGGCCGGGTCACCGGTGGCGGCGTACACGTCCAGAGCGGTGTCCGCGAACTTGATCGCGTGCGGATCGGTGGTGCGGGCAGCGACCTCGAACAGCTCGGCTGCCTGCTCCGCGTCGTGTACTGAGTCCGTACAGCTCACGGTGTCGCCGGCCGGGTCCGGCACTGGCCGGGGCTCGGCGGGGGAGTAGGCGGCGGTCACCGCTGCTGTCGCGGCCCAGGCTGCGGCGAGGCTCGGCTCCCAGAGCCGTTCGGGCAGCGCTGGCAGGGCGCGCAGGACGGCGTTCGGCGCGGTGGCCGCGTGCACCAGCATGACCGGTCTGGCGTACCCGTGGGTGGCGTGCCGGGCGACGGCGGCCGCGACGATCGCCGCCAGCCGGTCGGGAGCCGACCCGGCCGCGCTGCCCGGCTCCGCGCCCGAAGCGGCCGGTAGGTCGGGCACCGCGCCTGCTACCGCGGGCCAGTCGGGCAGATCGGCGAGCTGCGCCAGTCGAGCCCGGATGCCGTACCGCTGGTCCGGCACCCTCGGTACGGCGTCGAGCGCCGTCCGGGGGTCCGACGTCGGGTAGGCGCCCCTGCCGGGCGAGGCGAGTGGTTGCCAGCGGGCGGCCCAGTAGGCGAGCCCGTGGCCCAGTTCGGCGACCCGGGGTGCGGTTTCGGCGTCGATCAGCGCCCGGACGGCATGGCCGACCCGGATCACCCCGTGCGTGGCGCCGGCGGCGATCCCCGGCAGCAGCCGGGGCCACCACCGGGTCAGCACCTCCCGCCAGGGGGCGAGGGCCAGCTCCCGCTCGAAGTAGTCGAGCCAGTCGCCGGTGCGGACCGGGTCACCGAGCGGGTCGCGCCACTGCTGCGCCGCGATCGGGCTGACACCTCGGGGTCGAGGTTCGAGCCGGTCGGCGTACCCGTCCAACCACTTGTGGACGACGTCGCCGCGCCCATGCCGGGCCAGTGCCTCGGCGGCCATCGGCGCGTGGTTCGACAGCCAGCCGTCGCGCTCTGGCCCGGTCGCCAGAATCCGTTCGTACGCCTCGTCAAGCACTCCATCCGACATGTTCCGCAGTCTGCAACTTCGATCTAACTTGAGGTCAAGCCAGGCGCCCGCGTCGTTGCGGTGGCTCTGACTGCTGGGCGTCGGCCGTGCCAGCAGTGCGAGACAGAAGGCCCTGGGGGAGGTAGACTGAATCATCGTATGAGAAACTGATTCAAGTCGGGAGGGCGGCGGCAATGAGTACTGGTGCCCGGATCGAGCGTGCCCGGATCGCCGCTGGTCTGAGTCAGCGAGCTCTCGCCGAACGTTCAGGCGTCTCGCAGCCGACCCTGTCGCGCATCATCTCCGGCGACCGAGTGGCAAAGATGCCCGAGATCGTCACTATTGCCTGGGCCACCGGACACACCGTCGCTCAACTCACCGGGGCGGTGGCGGTGGCGGACCGCGTCCAGTTCGCGGCCAGGGCGACCGGTGGTTCGGACATGGAAGGGATGAGGCAGGCCCTACTAGGGTTTCTGGAGCTCGATGACTATCTTCACCAATATGCCATCCCGGCCGTCAGTGACATCGGTTCCGGGCGTGACACCTGAAGCACAGGGACGCGCGGCGGCCAGCCGTTTCCGTCTGGAGCACCACCTCGGGATTCAGCCGCTGGGTGATCTCGTCGCGGTCATTGAACAGGCCACCGGCGTCGATGTGGCGGTCCTTGACGCTGGACCCGACGAACACGGTCTGACCATGTGTGACCCGGCCCACGGCACTGTGTTCATCGGCGTCGCCCGGACCCGGCACCCGATGCGGCAGCGCAGCACGCTCGCCCACGAGCTCGGCCACGTGCAGTTCGGTGACTGGGCGGCAGCTGGTGCCGGCAGCTGCGGCCAGCGGTCACCGGTGGAGGTTCGGGCCGATGCTTTCGCCCGGCACCTGCTGCTACCGCTGGACGGTCTACGGCAGTTCCTCGCGGACCTGCGGGTGACTGATCGGTCCGTGCTGTCTGCCGTCGTCCAGCGCTACCTGGTGTCTCCAGCCGTTGCCGCCATCGCCTTGGAGCAGGCCGGGTACATCGACGCGGGCAGGAAAGCGGAGTGGATGGGAGTTACGACGCCCCAACTCGCTGTCCGCTTCGGATGGATCGACCAGTACAACGCGCTGCAGGCTGACTCGAACCGACGGCGGGCGCCACAACGACTACTGTCCCGGGCAATCGAGGGTTACGCGGCAGGTGTGCTCTCCGCCCAGGTCATCGCCAACCTGCGCGGCGTCGCCCTCGAAGCAGCCGAAGCGGAACTGGCCGAGGCTGGGATCGGACCGGCGGCCTAGCAGACGGTCTGGGCTGATCCGGCGGACCTGCCGGATGTCGGAGTCGATGTGACGGAGCTCGACGACTATCTCCGCGACGCGGGCGACGGTGAGGAGTGGGCCACGGAGACAGGGAAGCAATGAGCCCACGGCCGATCATCGATGCAGGCCCTGGTCTGAACTTCCTGTCGATCAACAAGGAACGGCTCCTCATCGGTGGCTGTCTGACGATGAGACGCCAGAACTTGCGGTGGCCGTACGCCGGATGACCCAGCAACCAATGCAGAAACGGATGCAACAGCCGAGGGATCTTGGCGAGATCATGGTGGTGGCGCATGCTGTCGTCGCAGCAGAAGCAGGCGAAGCGATGTCCGTGCTCATCGACGACGGAGCGGGAGCCCGGATCGCAGCCGCTGAAATTGGTAGGTTGCGACAACTCCATGCCGCCGGTCAGCCAGTCGGGTCGATCCGCCTGGTCAGCACGCTGACGGTGCTGCAGCGGGCGGCCGGTACGCAACACATTCCGGACCGAGCCGCCATGCGCGACATCTACCAGCGCCTCCGTGGCTTGGACGACGGGCTGCAGCCGATCGAGGCGACGCCACTGCTGTCTCCTGGTCATTGGGCGTGACCGGTCTCGGTTGGCCGGCGGAGGTTACCGCTCGACGTACGTGGCGAGGTTCGCCAGCGAGGAGGCGAGGCCGGCGGCGTGGTCCGCCTCGCTGATGCCGGCCGGTACGTCGTCGGCGCGGATGTCCACCCGGGTGCCGCCGTCGACGGTCGACACCTCCCAGGTCATGGTCATGGTGCCGGCGTACGCGGGATCGTCGGCGACGAAGTCGACGGCCTGCACGACCCGTACGCCGGGGACGAGGTCGACGAAGCGGGACTCGACGATGTCGGTGTCGGCGGTCGCCTTGCCCGGCGCGGTCGTCGCGTCGGCGTAGGTCAGGACCAGCCGGTAGCCGCCGCCGGGCCGGGCGTCGAACCGCTCGAACCGGCCGGTCATCCCCTGCGGCGGCAGCCACGCGGCGAGCGCGTCCGGGTCGACCAGAGCTGCGTAGACGCGCTCGACCGGGGCGGACATTACCCGGGCTGCCGAATCCGTACGGGTCGACGATGCGTCACTGGGACGGGCGTTCGATCGTTGCGCTGACACCCGGCTAACCTACGTCGCGACGCGGCCTGATCGGGAGACGACGAACAGTGGCGAAGCTGGAACTTACCGTCGAAGAGGCGGCGTTGTGTGAGATCGTGGGCGTACGGGCGTTCCTGCGCGCCCGTGCCCAACTCGCGGACGGCGAACTGACCGACGCCCGGTGGGATGCGACGACCGGGCACGCCCAGGGCCGACTGGACCCTAGGCGCGGCGGCACCGTGACGGCGGCGGTCACCACCGACCCCGACGGGCTCGTCGCCACCGTCGACGGGGCCTGCTCCTGCGGCGAGAGGGCCTGCGGCCACCCGTACGCGCTGGTGCTGCAGGCCGTCGTCGGTGCCGCGCCGACGGTCCCGCAGCAGCGGCGGGCACCGGACGCGCCAACAGTGGACTGGGAGAAGAGCCTGTCGGCGCTGGTCTCCGACGTCGCCCCGGTCGTCACCGCCGCGCCGCCCCAGGCCACCGTCGGCCTGCAGTTCGAGCTGGTCAAACCGGGCGCGGCCGGCGTCGGCGCGCTCGCCGGCCGCATCGCGTTGCGTCCGGTCCTACCGGGTCAGAGCGGCTGGGTCCGCTCCGGCATCAGCTGGTCGAACGTGCAGTACGCCGGGCACGGCAGATCACCTGAATCCAAACGGCACCGTCAGCTGCTCGGCGAGATCCTCACGCTGTCGACGGTGGACCGCGACCGCTACGGCTACTACAGCCACCCGACGACGATCTTCCTGGACGCGTTCGCGAGCCGGCGGATCTGGGACCTGCTGGCCGAGGCCGACGACGCCGGGCTGCCGCTGGTCCAACCCGGCAAGTACGGCCGGCCGGTGGTCGTCGGCCGGCAGCCGGCACGACTGTCGGTGCAGGTCGACCGCACCGACGACGAGTTGATCGTGCAGCCGGTGCTGCTGGCCGACGGCGTACCCGTAGCGGTCGAGTTCTCCGTCTTTGTCGGCCGACCGGCGCACGGGATCGCCTGGTGGGCCGAACGCGGCGGCGTCGAGCCGCAGCCCCGGGACCGGGTGCTGCGGCTGGCACCGCTGTCCGGCGCGGTCTCCCCGGCGGCGGCGAAGGCCCTGGCCGGTCCCGCGATCCGGGTCCCCGCCGCCGACGAGACGCGGTTCTTCGAACGGTTCTACCCGGAGCTGCTCAAACAGGTCGAGGTCGTCGCCGCCGGCCCGGCGGTGCACCTGCCGCCGGTGCTGCCGCCCACGCTCACCCTCGCCGTGACCCCGATGCCGGAACAGGCGCTGTCGATCCACTGGCAGTGGGTCCGCGCGATCGGCGCGCACCGGCAGACCGAGCCGCTGTGGGCCACCGGTCCGCGCGGGCACGCCGACTCACGTGGGCAGGCCGACCCCCGTGACGCCGTCGTCGACCAGGTCACCGAGGTGACGGCCAAAGCGGTCCCGGAGGCGATCGAGTCGACCCCGAACGGCGCACGACTCGCCGCGCTGACCACGCTCCGCGGCGACGCCATGATCCGGTTCCTCAGCGAGGTCCTGCCCCGGCTCGCCGACATCGACGGCGTCGAGGTGGTCGAATCGGCAGCGGAGCCCGTACCGGACTACCGGGAATCCGACGAGGCGCCGGTCATTCGGTTCGCCGGCACCGACCATCCCGGCGAACACGACTGGTTCGACCTGTCAGTGCAGGTCAGCGTCGGCGGCGAACAGGTCGTCTTCGATCAGCTGTTCACCGCGCTGGCGCAGGACCGGCAGTACCTCATCCTGCCCAGCGGCACGTACTTCAGCCTCGACCGCCCCGAGTTCGCCCAGCTCCGCGAGCTGATCGACGAATCGCGGGCACTGGAGGACCGGCCGCCGGGCGTGCTGCGGGTCGGCCGGTTCCAGGCCGGCCTCTGGGCCGAACTGGCCGAACTGGGGGAGATCACCGGCCAGGCCGCCGCCTGGCAGCGCGCGGTCCGCGAGCTGGCCACCGCCGGCGCCGCCGTCGACCACCAGGTGCCCCCGCAGGTACGGGCGGAGCTGCGCCCGTACCAGCTCGACGGATTCCGCTGGCTCGCCGCGCTGCGGGAACACCAGCTCGGCGGCATCCTCGCCGACGACATGGGCCTCGGTAAGACCCTGCAGGCGCTGGCCCTGATCCGGCACGCCCGCGCCGACGTACCGTTCCTCGTCGTCGCCCCCGCCAGCGTCATCCACAACTGGGTCGCCGAGGCCGCGCGGTTCACCCCGGACCTGACCGTACGGGCGGTCACCCAGACCTCGGCACGGCGTGGCATGGAACTCGCCGAGGCGGCCGCCGGAACGGACATCGTCGTCACCTCGTACACGCTGCTGCGGCTGGAGTTCGACGACTACCAGGCGCTCGACTGGGCCGGCCTGATCCTCGACGAGGCACAGTTCGTCAAGAACCACCAGTCGCAGAGCCACCGCTGCGCCAAGCAGCTCACCGCGCCGTTCAAGCTGGCCATCACCGGTACGCCGATGGAGAACAACCTGCTCGAACTCTGGGCGCTCTGCTCGATCACCGCCCCCGGGTTGTTCCCCCGGCTGGACCGGTTCACCGACTATTACCGTACGCCGATCGAGAAGGACCGCGACGGTGACCGGCTCGCCCAGCTGCGCCGCCGGATCCGGCCGCTGATGTTGCGTCGCCGCAAGGCCGACGTCGCCGCCGACCTGCCGGAAAAGCAGGAGCAGGTGCTGGAACTCGACCTTGACCGCAAACATCGCCGGATCTACCAGGCCTATCTGCAGCGGGAACGGCAGAAGGTCCTCGGCCTGCTCGGCGACCTGGAAAAGAACCGCTTCGAGATCTTCCGGTCGTTGACGTTGCTGCGCCAGGCCAGCCTCGACGTCGCGTTGGTCGACCCGAAACACCAGGGTGTCCCGTCGACCAAACTGGACGTGCTGGTCGACCAGATCACCAACCTGGTCGCCGAAGGCCACCGTACGCTGGTGTTCAGTCAGTTCACCCGGTTCCTCGGCGCGGCGCGTGACCGGCTCGTCGCCGCCGGCGTCCGGTGCGGCTACCTCGACGGGTCGACGACCAACCGGGCTGCCGTAATCGCCGAGTTCAAACGCGGCGACGCCGACGTGTTCCTGATCAGCCTCAAAGCGGGCGGCTTCGGTCTCAACCTGACCGAGGCCGACTACTGCATCCTGCTCGACCCGTGGTGGAACCCGGCGACCGAGGCCCAGGCCGTCGACCGCGTCCACCGGATCGGTCAGAAATCGAACGTCATGGTCTACCGGATGGTCGCCAAGGACACCATCGAGGAGAAGGTCATGGCGTTGAAGCAGCGCAAGGCCGAGCTGTTCAGCAGTGTGCTGGACGGGGGCGAGTTCGCCTCCGCGCAACTGTCCGCCGCCGACATCAGGGACCTGCTCGACCTTGACTGAGCCGATCTGGCACCGGGGACCGGATCGGGTCGGCGTGCGCGGCGGCCGGCCTCAGGTGAGCAGCGGCAGTGCCCGGTCGCGGACGTCGACGTAGCGTTCGTGCACCTGCGGGGTGGCGGCGGCGGTGACCTCCTCGGCCCCGACCGGCCACTGCGGCGGCTCGGCGGCACCGGACAGCGCCCAGGCCGCCTGCCGGGCCGCGCCGAGCGCCACGTACTCGGCCGGGCGGGGCACGGTCACCGGCGCGCCGAACAGCGCCGGCGCGATCGCCCGTACCGCCCGGGACTGGGCCGCACCGCCGACCAGCAGCACCCGGTCGACCGGCACCTCCTGGGCGCGCAGCGCGTCCAGGGCGTCGGCGATGCCGCCCAGCATGCCCTCCACCGCCGCGCGGGCCAGGTTCGCCGCCGACGCGTTCGCCCGGGTGATCCCGGCCAGCAGACCGCGCGCGTCCGGCAGATTCGGGGTGCGTTCCCCGTCCAGGTACGGCAGCAGCGTCAACCCGCCCGCGCCCGGCGGCGCCGACAGCGCCAACTCGTCCAACTCGGCCAGCGACCGGCCCAGCAGGTCGGCGACCGTGACCAGCACCCGGGCCGCGTTGAGCGTGCACACCAACGGCAGGAACCGGCCGGTAGCGTCGGCGTAGCCGGCCACCAGCCCGGTCGGGTCGGCGGTCGGCACCTCACTCACCCCGGACACACACCCGGAGGTGCCCAGCGACACCACCACCTCGCCGGAGCGCAGGCCGACGCCGAACGCCGACCCCATGGTGTCGCCGGTGCCGGCCGCGAGCAGCGCGCCGGACGCGGTCTCACCGACCACCTCAGCCGGACCGGCGACCCGGGGCAGCGCCACGTCCCGCCCGAAGGCGAGCCGTACCAGGTCCCGCCGGTAATCCTCGGCCGCCGCCGACCAGTAGCCGGTGCCGGAGGCCTCGCCCCGGTCGGTCGTCGGGTCTCCGCCGTCGGCGCGCAGCCGGTGGGTGAGCCAGTCGTGCGGCAGCAGCACCGTCTCCGTCCGAGCCGCGAGCTGCGGCTCGGCGCGGGCGAACCAGCGCAGCTTGGTCACCGTGAAGCTGGCCACCGGCACCAGCCCGACCGCGTCGGCCCACGCCTTCGGGCCGCCGAACTCGTCGGTGAGATCGACCGCGGCCTGCGCCGACCGGGTGTCGTTCCACAGCAGGGCGTCCCGGACCACCTCGCCGGCGTCGTCGAGGCAGATCATGCCCTGCTGCTGTCCGCCGACGCCGATCGCGGCGACCCCGTCCAGCAGCCCGGCGCTGGCCTGCTCCCAGGCGGCCCACCACACGCGCGGGTCGACCTCGGTGCCGTCCGGGTGCGGGGCGCGGCCCTCGCGCAGCACCTCACCGGTGTCCGCGTCGCACACCACGACCTTCGTCGACTGGGTCGACGAGTCGACCCCGGCAACTAGCGTCAACGCACACCTCGCACGTGTCGAGTCCTACGGCCAGCCGAGGTCGACCTTACGCCCGTCGATGGAATGGTCCAATGGTGATCTTTCGCGGCGGTCAGAGAGCGGCGGTCAGAGGTACGTGACACCGGTGAGCCGGGCCGCCGCCGCCCACATCCGTCGGCCGTTGCCCGGATCCCTGGCCTGAGCGCTGGCCCGCACCTCGGTGACCGGGCCACGGATCTCCTGGAAGCCGCGTGGTCCGAAGAACTGCCCACCCCGTAAGCCGGGGGCGGTCGCCGCGTACAGCTGCGGCCGGGCGCCGGCCTCGACGTCGCTGACGATCAGTGAGGTGAGCCGGCTTGCGGCGCGCATCAGCCGGCCCCGGTCGGCCATCGCGCGCGGGGTCAGGTTGGTACGGGTCATGCCGGGGTGGGCCAGCACGCTGACCACCGGCGACCCGGCCGCCCGCAGCCGGCGGTCCAGCTCCAGGCCGAGGATCGTGCCGACCAGCTTCGACATCGCGTACGCCCGGTTTCCGTTGTAGGACCGCTCGGACATCAGATCATTAAGGTCGAGGTTGCGCCATTTATGGACGATCGACGACACGGTGACCACCCGGGGCTCCTTTCCGGCGGCCAGCCGGTCCAGCAGCAGGCCGGTCAGCGCGTACGGCCCGAGCGCGTTGGTGCCCACCTGCAGGTCGAACCCGTCCACGGTCAGCGGCGGTCGCGGGCCGGTCAACACCAACCCGGCGTTGTTGACCAGCAGGTCGAGGTTGCCGGTGAAGTCGGCGGCGAAGGATCGGATCGAGGCGAGTGACGCCAGATCCAGCCGGCGTACCTCGACGTCGGCGCCCGGCACCTCGCGCCGGATCGCGGCGGCCGCCTCCTCGCCGGCCGCCACGTTGCGTACCGCCAGCACCACGGCGGTCCCGTGCCGGGCCAGCTCCAGCGCGGTGACCCGCCCCACGCCGGAATTCGCGCCGGTCACCACTGCGCGGCGGCCGCGCTGGTCGGGGATCTGCTCTTGAGTCCAGTTCCGTATGTCCTGCATGACCGCCGACGCTAAGTAGCTGGACGCGCCGCCGGGCAGACCTGGCCAACCTGGGACCACGGGACCTACCCTGCGGGGCGCGTCGACCGGCACACTCGATGGTGTGACGAGCACCGTCTACGCCCGTGAGCTGGCCGACTTCCTGCGTCAGCGGCGGTCCCGGCTGCGGCCGGAGGAGATCGGACTGGCGCCCGGCCCGCGCCGTCGGGTCGCCGGGCTGCGCCGCGAGGAGCTGGCGCTGCTCGCCGGGGTGAGCACCGACTACTACCAGCGGCTGGAGCAGGGCCGCGACGTCCGCCCGTCCGACGACGTGCTGACCGGCATCGCCCGCGCCCTGGCGCTCAACGCCGAGGAGACCCGCCACCTGCGGGCCCTGGCCCGCCGGGCGCAGCAGCCGCCGAAACCACGACGGCGTACCAGGGAGACCGTCCCGGAGAGCACCCGCCGGCTGCTGCACAGCCTGCACACCCCGGCCGTGGTGGTGAGCCGCCACCTGGATCTGCTGGCCTGGAACGCCATGGCTGCCGCCCTATACCCCGGTATCGGGCCGACCAACGCGCTGATCGACATGTTCGACCATGCGCAGGCGCACGGCCGCTGTCCCGGCTGGGAGGAGACGGTGCTGGACTACCTGGGCTTCCTGCGGGCGGCGGTCGCCGCCGACCCGGAGCACCCGCGCGCCCGGGAGATCGTCGGCACGCTCAGCATCCGCAGCGAGGAGTTCCGCCGGCTCTGGGCCCGCCACGACGTACGCGAGTCGGTCAGCGGCAGCAAGACGTTCCCGCATCCACAGGTCGGGGAGCTGCGGCTGGACTGGGACGCCTACACCCCGCCGGGGCGCACCGGCCCGATCCTGATCGTCTACACCGCCGCGCCGGGCAGCGCCGACGCTGAACGGCTGCAACTGCTCAGCGCGTACGCGAACTGACGTGGTGGCCGAGCTGACGTCGTACCTGAGCTGGCGTCGTACCCGAGCTGACGTCTCACTGGGTGACGGGTACCACCGGGTCGGGCCGGCGGCGGGCGAGTAGTAGCAGGCCGAGCGTTCCCACGTAAAGCAGGGCGCCGACCGCGTACGGCATGCGGTAGCCGGCGTGCTGGGCGGCGCCGAGAACCGGGCCGGCGAGCAGCGCGCCGGTGGGGATGGCGTTCGAGTAGAGGGTGGAAGCTCGCCCCTGGTGCCGGGGCAGCATGTCCTGCATGTAGGTGATGCCGAGGCCGCCGAGTGCGGCGATCGACGCCGCGTTGAGCAGTTGCCCGACCAGCAGCGGCCACACCTGGTCCGAGACCGCGACCACCGTCATGTACGCCGCCCCGCAGCCGGCGCCGACGAGCAGCAGCCGGTGCACCGGGAGCCGGGTGGACAGCCAGCCGAAGCCGAGAATCAGCGGGATCTCCAGCCCGGCACAAAGGCCCAGCAGCAGACCCGCGGTCCCGACACCGGACCCCAGCTCCCGGGTGACGTGCAGCGGCAGGGCCTGGATGGCGAGGTTGCTGGCGGACCAGGTCAGCACGAACGCGGCGACGCTCAACCAGATGGTCCGGCGGGAGGCGTCCGCCCCGTACCGCTGGGTGTCCCGCACCTCACCGACGTCCGGGCGACGACGGTGCCGGAAGGCGAGCAGGACGACGCCGGCGGCGACGGCGTACACCACGGCGGACGCGGCGTAGGTGAGCCGGAACCCGCCGGTGGTGAGCAGCAGCGACGCCAGCGGCGGGCCGGCGACCCAGGCGACGGAGAACAGCGTACGGAAGGTGCTCATCGCCATCGCGATTCGCGCGGACCCGGCCAGCGCCTCCCGGGCGTAGGCGAACATCTGCGGGACCATCACCTGCGCCGACGCGGTCAATGTGACCGTGATGAGCAGAAAGACCGGGAAGTCCCGTACGACCGAGGTGAGCGCGCTGGACAGGCACCCGGCCGACGCGGCGGCGACCAGCAGCCACCGGCGGCTCGGCAGCCGGTCGGACAGCCGTCCGGCCACGGTGGCGATCACCACCGCCGAGACCGGGGCGGCGACCAGACACAGCGCGATCTGCCCGGCGCTGGCCCGGACCGCGTCGTCGAGGAACAGGGTCAGGTACGGCGAGGCCATCGCGGTCGACAGACCGACGGCTACGCAGACGAAACCGAGCGCGGCCCAGGTGCGTACGCGGTTCAGGGCCTGCCACCCTCCCTGGCCCGCTCCCCGGTCCGCTCCCGCTCCGGCGCTCGCTCCCGGGGGCGGGCCCGCAGGTGGGCGCGTTCGCCCTGTTGGCCGAAGAGGCTGAGGAACTCGACCGGCTCGTCGCCGACCGCGCCGAACCAGTGTGGCACCCGGGTGTCGAACTCCGCCGCCTCGCCGGGGGAGAGGATCAGATCGTGCTCACCGAGCAGGACACGCAGCCGCCCGTCGAGGACGTACAGCCATTCGTAGCCCTCGTGGGTCTTCAGCTCCGGCTCCCGGCGCGGGCTGCGTGCCGGGATGATCAACTTGTACGCCTGGATGCCGCCGGCCCGCCGGCTCAACGGCAGCATGGTCATCCCGAAGCGGGTGACCGGCCGCAGGTGGATGCGCGGGTCGCCGGTCGGTGGCGCGTCGACCAGCTCGTCCAGGCTGACGCCGTGGGCGCGGGCAAGGGGCAGCAGCAGCTCCAGAGTGGGCCGGCGGGCGCCGGATTCCAGCCGGGACAGGGTGCTCACCGAGATGCCGGTGGCGGCCGACAGCTCGGCGAGGGTCGTCTCGCGCTGTTTGCGCAGCGCCCGCAGCCGGGGGCCGACCGAGTCGAGAGCATGGTCGAGGTCGTCGTCCATGCCACCCAGCTTGCCAGACTGGCAAGAGCATTTGCCGGTACGGTGGCCCGCCCGACGGTGCCCTGCCGGACATGCCCGGTACCGACCTTGTCGACCCGGCACCGAACTTGTCGACCCGGCACCGAACTTGTCGACCCGGTGCCCGGCGCAGGCATACTCGGTTGGTGACCACCACCAAACAGCCACGGTTGGAGATCGAGTACTGCACGCAGTGTCGCTGGATGCTGCGCGCCGCGTGGACAGCTCAGGAGCTGCTCACCACATTCGCGCTGCGGCTCGGTGAGGTGGCGCTGGTGCCGGGCACCGGCGGCGTCTTCGAGGTCCGGCTGGACGGCGAGACGATCTGGTCGCGGGGGGAGAGCGGCTTCCCGGGGATCCCCGAGCTGAAAAGACTGGTACGGGACCGCATCGCGCCCGATCTCAGCCTCGGCCACACCGACCGGGCCCTGCCGCACGGGCTCTGATCCACCGCTCGGCTGTGCACCGTACGGCCACCGGTAGTCAACTCCTTGGATATCGACGTCGACCACAATACGCTGGTCACTTCGGTCACCCAGGGAGGCCGCCTTGCGCCGTTCCACCAGCCCGGACCGTACGGCGATCTGCAGCCGGACCTGGATCGCAGCCGCAGCGCTGTGCACTGTGCTGGTCGTCGCTCCCGCCACGGCCGCGCGGGCCGCGAACCTGCCCAACCTGCCCCAGTCCGCCGGCGGCTACGAGCTGACGTTCTCCCCGGCCTACGACTACGACGGCGACGGGTGCTATCCGGTCGCGGCGATCGCCCCCGACGGCAGCCTCAACGGCGGACTGAACACCAGTGGGGCGGTCAACGGCAACTGCCGTGACCAGTCCGATCTCGACCGGACCCAGACGTACGCCAGGTCGAAGTGCAACAACGGCTGGTGCGCCATCGTGTACGCGAGTTACTTCGAGAAGGACCAAATCCTGCCGGGCTGCTGCGGCCACCGACACGACTGGGAGCACGTCGTCTCCTGGGTGAACCAGGCGTCGGACCGGGTCGACTACGTGTCCCGTACGGTGCACGGCGAAGTGCAAACCTATCCGCGGTCCTCGGTGCGGTTCGACGGCACGCATCCAAAGATCGTGTACCACAAGGAAGGCGCCTTCGGCTCGCACAACTTTCGGCTGGCGAACAGCAACGACGACCCGCCGGAAAACCACTACGGCACCTGGCGGTACCCGCCGGTCGTCGACTGGAACGGCTGGCCCAGCACGGCGCTGCGGGACCGGTTGATGACCGCCGACTTCGGCTCCGCCAGCATCAAGATCACCGATCAGGACGACCGGTTCCGTAACCTGCTCAACCGCTCGAAACCGGCAGGTATCCCCTTCGACCCGTGGGCTTGACCCATGACGTGTGCACTGGCCTGATGCCACAGGTGCATCAAGATGCACCTGTGGCATCAGGCTCGCCCAGATCAACCAGCCCGCAGCCGGCTGCCCGACGGCTCTGGTGCGACCCGGTATCCCGCCACGTCACCAGTGGGCTCATCGAGGTGACGCTGACGCACGCTAACTCCGCGTCTTAGCGTGTGTCAGCGTCACCTCGATGAGCGTTCAGGCTGCCCCCCAGGTGCCAAAGGTGACGCTGCGCGCCGAGCCTGTGCGGTTCCTGAGGCTCAGGCCGGGCCGGAATGATCCGGCGGGCACCGTCGTTGTGCATGGTCGCGCCACGCACTCCGGCCCGCAGCCGCCGGACGGCAGTCAGGCTCCGGGCCCGGCCGGGCAGCCCGGGTCGGTGGACTTGGTCGGCCCGGTCAGTGGGTCGGGTCGGTGGGCCCGGTCGGGAATCGTCGGCGGGCCGGCGTGGTTGTACATGGTCACGGCGCG